>ODAI011519765.1_pt1 | contig 16301 bp, 10 predicted proteins | sample 1539321 | NCBI WGS metagenome assembly ODAI01 (sample SAMN02144231, study PRJEB22623) | gut metagenome | biome: sheep rumen | host: Ovis aries | place: New Zealand
AGGGCTTCCTGCAGACGGGTGCTGTCGAGGGCTGCGAGAGAGGTGAGCTGCTCGGGCTTCAGACCGGAATGGATGAGGGCGGTAAGGGCGGTGACATCTGCAGGGTTGAAGATCACGACGACGTGCTTCACATCGGGGCAGTACTTCTTGATGTTGTCACCGAATTCGGCTGCGATCTGGCAGTTGCCCTTGAGGAGGTCCTCACGGGTCATGCCTTCCTTGCGGGGTGCTCCGCCGGAAGAGATGATGTACTTGGCATCAGTGAAGGCCACGGCCGGATCGATTGTTGCGGTGATGTTGACTCCGGGGAATGCACAGTGATCCATCTCGGCAAGGACTCCCTTGAGGCCGGGCTCGAAGATGTCGTAAAGGCAGATATTAGGAGTAAGACCCAGCATTGCAGCGGTCTGGGCCATGTTCGATCCGATCATTCCGGCTGCGCCGACGATGACCAGTTTGTCATTTGTCAAAAATCCCATGGTTTGAAATTTATTAGTTTTGAATATTATCGTTACAAAAGTGCGACAAAGATAACAAATTCCGTTGTATTTTCTTTGTAATTCAAAAAATCATTATATTTGCGATGATATAAAGACAACAGACTTGTATGGAGCCTCCCAGTTGTATACTGACTGATAACACATCCAAGGCGGATTCCCGATCCGACGATCCGTTGTCGTTCCCCCCTTTGAATATTGATAAATCACTCGCTGGAGCATTCCAGGGAGATTTTTAGCTATGGCACTGTACATTAAAAAAGAATTGGAAGAAACCAGGTCGCTCGTAGGCGTCTGGCAAATAACCGAAACAGAAGAAGAGCTTCGGGAACTGGCCTCCGTACCCAGCGACGAGGAGGAGGAGATTTCCTTCATCACCAATGAATCCCTCCGCAAGCAGAGGCTGGCAGTAAGGGCCCTTCTTTGCGAACTGTTTGGGGAAAAGGTCTACCTCAGCCATCATGACAACGGCAAGCCTTATCTCGAGAACAGCGTGACAAACATCAGCATCACCCACACAGAAAAATACGTGGCAGTCATCCTCAACGACAACGAGGATGTCGGAATCGACATGGAGTCCCTCGCCAGGGACTTTTCGGCAGTGGAGCGCAAGGCTCTCTCCGAGGAAGAGATCGACGATCTTGACGACGACAAGCGCAACGAGCAGCTTGCCATCTATTGGTGCGCCAAGGAAGCCATCTTCAAGAGAGTCTCCGCTTACCGGGTCTCTTTCTCCGAGCAGATCGAAGTCGAGCGCTTCCGCCCGAAGGGAGAAGGCGAGCTGGACGCCACCTTCATCCACAAGGATGGCTACGAAGAAGACTTCGAACTCGAGTACATCACCTTCGACAACCACGTGCTGGTCTGGGTCGTAGGTTAATAAAAGATTATCCACCCTCAACTGATCAAGATTATGGTAGCAGGAATTATCATTATCGCCCTCCTGGTGATTGTTTTCGTCTACATCTTCAAGACACAGCGTGCACTCGTCGCCTTGGAAGAAAAGATGAAGAATGCTTATGGACAGATCAATGTCCAGCAGAAGTCAAGATGGGACGCGGTCACCAACCTCGTCGAGATGACCAAGCAGTACACCGTCCATGAGCATGACACCCTCGTTGAAGTCATCTCCCAGCGCAGGATCGACAATGCCACTCCCGAGCAGATCGCCGACCAGGACAACGCCATCCAGACTGTCCTGAGCCGCCTGAACGCCGTGGCCGAAGCTTATCCTGACCTGAAGGCCAACCAGATGTTCATCGACACCATGGCCGGCATCCGCCAGTACGAGGAGAACGTCAGGGTCAGCAGAATGGTCTACAACGACGCTGTCACCAAGCTGAACATGATGGTTCGCCAGTGGCCTTCCTCCATCGTGGCTTCCATGCTGCATTTCACCACCCACGAACTTCTCCCCGAAGACGCAGCCAGGGCAGAGGCACCTTCAGTCTCGGACATATTCAACAAATAAGATGAAAAGGCTTCAGGCTATCCTCCTGGGCCTCTTCCTGCTTCTCCTCGCCGTTCCCTCCCTCGCCCAGAGCCAGGTGGATTCGGTGAGGATTGACGTAGAATTGCAGGACGACGGCTCGGCGATAATCCACGAACGCTGGGTCATCGACGTCGCGGGCGACATCACCGAATGGTACCTCGGGAAGGAGAACCTCGGGCGCATGGAGATCCGTGATTTCAGCGTCACTGACGAGTCCGGACGGGAATATGTCTCCGAAGGTACCCGCTGGGACATCCACCGCAGCCGCGAGAGCAAGGCCCAAAGGTGCGGAATAGTTCCCAAGGGCGACGGATGCGAACTCTGCTGGGGCGTAGGCAGCAGCGGGAAGCACACCTATGTGGCGAGCTACCTGCTGACCGGACTTGTAAAGGGCTATTCCGACAGGGACGGCTTCAACCACATGTTCGTCACCCCGACCGACAATGCCTCCCACGTGCTGCTCACCATCCGGAAGAACGGCACCATATTCACTGACGCCAACACCCAGGTCTGGGGATTCCGGTTCCACGGTGAAACGGAAGTCCTCGGCGGCGCCGTCAACTACTGGTCGACAGAGCCTTTCGACTCGAGGAGCGCTCTTGTCGCCATGGTCAGTTTTGACAAAGGAATATTCACCCCTTCAATAACTTACGACAAGTCTTTCGAAGATGTCAAGAGCAAGGCATTCAAGGGAAGCGACTACAAGAAGCCGAACTGGCTCCTTGAGAACCTGCTGCAGCTCCTGACCGTCTTCATGTTCATCCTCGTTCCCTTCATGGGAATAGGCAGGATGATCTCGATCAAGCGCAGGAAGAAGGAACTCCTCGGCGGAAAGATGAAGGATGTGGAATGGTTCAGGGACGTGCCCGTGAACGGTGATCTCCGGAAGGCCAGCAACATCCTCAGGATCTTCTCGGGAAGGACCATGGTTGAGAACCAGAACCTTATCGCCGCCTACATGATGAGGCTCTTCTACCGCGGTGCTTTCAGCATCGTTCCTCAGTCTGGCAGCAACGTGGCTTTCAAGATCGGCGAACTCAACCTGGGCGATTCCGCCGGCAACGTGGACGCCGAACTTGAATCCGAGCTTTTCGGTTTCTTCAAGGAAGCTGCCGGAAATGACGCCATCCTCCAGAAGAGGGAACTCCGCAGATGGGCCGACCGCAACGGGAAGAGACTCTACGCCTGGCAGAACAAGATTTCCGACGGGAAGACCCTCAAGACCCTTGAAGCCACCGACGTCCGCCAGGTCTTCGGCCTTAAGAAATTCCTCAAGGATTTCACCCTCATCAAGGACAGGGGCACGGTCGAAGTGAAGCTTTGGAACAACTACCTCATCTTCGCCTCTCTCTACGGCATAGCCGACCAGGTCTACAAGGACTTCAAGAAGGTCTGTCCGGAGTACTTCACCCTCTCGCAGCAAATGGCCGAGATGCAGGAAGTCACCCCTGTGGTCATCTGGAACACCTTCGGCGACACTTCGCGCTACTTCAACCAGCAGGCCCTGAACTATTCTGCACGCCAGAGTTCCGGAGGAACCCGCTGGAGCGGCGGAGGCGGCATGACTTCCTTCGGCGGCGGAGGCGGTTTCTCGGGAGGAGGCTTCTCCGGAGGAAGGTAGTTTTCCCAAAATGCACTATTTTTGCATTAGGGTTCTCCGGCTAATTAGATTGAGATGAAATTGAAGAGAATAATTGCGTCCTTGTTGATCGCGGCTTCCGCCATGGCAGCCGTTCCAGGGATTGCGCAGGACAAAAAGGCCGGAAAGACTGAAGAGAACAGGGTGATCGACGCAGTGGCTGCGATTGATGCGCAGCAGTTCAAGGAGGCTGAAGTACTCCTAGGATCCATAACTGCCACTGATCCTTCCAATGATGCGGCCTGGTACTATCTCGGGCTCTGCCACCTTTACAAGAATAACGTCAAGGATGCCCAGACAGCTTTGAAAAAGGCTTCTGAACTGGATCCGTCCAATTACTGGTACAAGGACAGGCTGGCCATCGCCTATTCGATGACCGGAGAGGACGACCTTACGATCGCGACTTATGAAGACCTCCTAAAGGAGTTCCCCAAGAAGAACGAGATCTACTTCTCGCTGGTCAACCTCTACCTGAAGCAGAACCAGTTCGACAAGGCTCTCGCGGCAATGGACCAGATCGAGACTGTCTTCGGGAAGAACGAGAACGTGACCACCACAAGGTACGACATACTCCTGCGCCAGAACAAGCCCGAAGAGGCCCTGAAAACCCTGGAGGACTACAACAAGGAGTTTTCCTCTCCCTTCGTGCTCACCAAACTGGGAGACCATACCATGGCTGAGTATAAGGATTCCGTGGCACTCGCCTACTATCAGGAAGCACTTGACATACAAAGCGACTACATGCCCGCTCTTCTGGGCGAGGCCGAGGCCTATCGTGTCAGGAGGAACTACGACGAGTTCTTCTCTGCGATAAACCGTTTCGTAGACAACGAAGAAACCATCCCGCAGGCAAAGGCCCAGTACCTGAGCATGCTCCTCCAGCGTTCGGAACCTCGCTTCATCAGGAATTTCCAGCCAAGGATAGACTCCCTCTATGAAGGCTTCGTCCTTCGCCATCCCAGCGACAGTTCCGCCTTGAAGGCGACCGGCATGTACTACTATGCCACAGAAAGGGTTGACAAGGCCAAGAGTTACCTCAAGAGGAACATGGACACCCATCCCGGAAGCCTGGATGCAACCGCCACATATGTACAGTTCCTGGGCTACCTGAGCGACTGGGACGCCCTGGGACCGGCGGCCGACAGCGCCTTGGTGCGATTCCCAAAGGAAACAGCCTTCCTGGAGATGAAGAATGTAGCCTGTTACAACAAGCAGGACTGGCAGGGTATAATAGACAATAGCAAGAGGATGATCTCCATCGCTCCCGGAGACACTGCCGTGACGGTTCCAGCCCTTGCGAACATCGGGGACATGTACCACGAGATGGGCAATGAGGCCGAAGCCTTCAAGTACTACAAGCAGGTCCTCAAGATAAGCCCGGACTACGCCCCGACCCTAAACAACTACGCCTACTACCTTTCCCTTAAAGGGAAGAGCCTGAAGAAGGCTTGCGCCATGAGCAAGAAGACCATAGAAAAAGAACCGGACAACGCCACCTCCCTGGACACTTACGGCTGGATCCTCCATCTGCTAGGAAAGGACCATGATGCAAAGGCGGTCTTCAAGCATGCTCTAATCTATGGTGCCAAGGACAGTGCCACCAGCCTGGAACACTACGCAGAGGTCCTTGAATCCCTTGGGGAGACTGACCTGGCCAAGGTCTACAGGACCCAGGCCGCAAACAAAAAAGCTGAAGGCAAGGAATGATGAAGTGTCTTAAAGGAATATTCATTGCCCTGATCCTCTCCATGACGGTGGGGGTCGCGACGGGATATTCCCAGGACACCAAGACTCAGGAGGCGAAGAAAGCCAGGCTCCAGAAGGAGATTGCTATCCTGGACAGCCAGATCAAGGCGATTGCCTCAAAGAGCGCCAGCGCAATCAACAAGCTCAGCCTGATCAGGAAGAAGGTAGATGCCAGGAAGGAACTGGTGGCAGAGAGTGACCGGCAGATTGCAGGATTCTCCTCATCGATAGCCGCCAAGGAGGAGGAAATCAAGGTCTTGCAGGCAAGGCTGGACACCCTTTCCGACTACTACGAAAGGCTTGTCCGTGGAGCATACAAGAACCGCAACGCCAAAGTCTGGTACATGTACATCCTGGCCAGCGACGACCTCGGCCAGGCCTTTCGCAGATACGGTTATCTCCGGGACCTCTCCAAGCAGATGAACATCCAGGCACAGAGGATCATCGAGACCAGGGATACTCTAGAAAAACAGACTGCCGCTCTGGCCGAGATGAAGAAGGAAGCCGAATCCCTCAGAAAGGAAAGGTTGTCTGAAGTTGGCAAGCTGCAGGCCGAACAGAACGACTCCCAGAAACTTGTCAACCAACTCAAGAAAGACAAGAAGAAATACCAGCAGGACCTGGCAAAAAAACAACGTGAGGTAGAGGCCCTGAACAGGGAAATCCAGAGGATCATCCAGCAAGCCCTTGAGGACAAGAGCAGCAAGAAGGGCTCCGGGAAGACCACGACGAAGCCCGCAAAACCTATCGACTACACCCTGGCAAAGCAGTTTGAGTCCAACAAGGGCAAGCTGCCTTGGCCGGCTGACGGCCCGGTGGTGGAACACTTCGGCCAGCGTTACCACCCGGTCTACACCAATCTCAAGCTTCCGTTCAACAACGGTATCTCGATAGCGCTCGCCCAGGGGACTTCCGTAAAGGCAGTCTTCGACGGAGAGGTCAAGCAGATCGTCGTGATGCCCGGCTACAACAAATGCATCCTCGTCCAGCACGGCAATTACTTCTCCTTCTACTGCAAGATGGGTTCTGTCAGCGTCAAGGCCGGAGACAAGGTCAAGACAGGACAGTCGCTCGGTACGGTGGACACCATCGGAGGAGAAACCCAGCTGCACCTGCAGATCTGGTCGGGGAAGAATCCCCAGAATCCTGAGACATGGCTGAGGCCAAGATAAAGATGAAGCACGAAATCACAATACAGAACCTTGAAGACATCGACAGGGCTGCCCAGGAGTTCCTGTCAGGAATAGGAGACAACAGGATAATTGCTTTCTATGCTCCGATGGGTGCAGGGAAGACCACTTTCACCACCGCCCTCTGCAGCCGCCTCGGCGTACGTGAAGACGCCGTCAGCTCACCTACCTTCGCGATAGTCAACGAGTACAGGACCGCCGCCGGAGAACCTCTGTTCCACTTCGATTTCTACAGGATAACAAAACTTTCCGAAGCCCTTGACATAGGCTTCTACGACTACATCGACAGCGGCTGCCTGTGCCTTATCGAATGGCCGGAAAACATCGAGGAGATCCTTCCCGAAGAAACCCTCAAGGTCACCATAAGGGTCAACCCCGACGAATCCAGGACTTTGACCTGGGACGACAATCTCGCATAAAACGAATTAATTATCAAAAAATCCGTATATTTACACCATGCGGTCCAAGCCTGTCATAGGTGTGTTGCTCGCCGTCTTCTTTGCGACGGCCTGTTCGGATATTGCCAGACCTGACCAGAGCATCAGGCTGATGCTCAATGAACTTGACGGATACCTTGGAACAAAGGGGGTCTATGTAGCGAACAAACTTAACCAGATGGATGTCCTTAAGAAGATGTCCTCCTCTACGCCTGATCCCTATCGCCGGTACCAGATTGATTTTGAGATTGCAGACGGTTATTTCGCCTTCAGTTTCGATTCCACCAGGGTCTACCTCAAGAAATGCCAGGACACTGCCGAACGCCTGCTGAAGGATCCGGATCTCTACAACGAAGCATCCATCAAACTGGCGCACCTCTATGCCAAGGCCGGATACTATCTGGAGGCGTCCATGCTTCTGAACAACCAGATTGACACCTTGGCACTTTCGCCAAGGCTGAAATCCGAGTACCTCTGGACATTGTATGATTTCAGCAAAGACCTGTCCGGAACCGGCATAATCGAAGACTTGTCAATTCCGCCAGCAGAGTCTTTCCGGCCAAGGTTGTACGGAATGCTTCCCAAGGATTCGGAGCGGTGGAGATCCATCCTTCGGGATGAATTCATAGAGAAAGGTAACCTGGCATCTGCCGACAGCATAAGCCGGCTCTTACTGGAATCCGTAATGCCTGAAGACCGGGACTATGCAGTCTTTGCCTACTTTCAATCCGTGATAGAAGACCAGAAAGGTAATCAATCAGACCGCCTTTCCTGGCTTGTCCGGTCGGCCGAATGCGACATCGTAAATGCCGTCAGGGATTATGCCTCACTCACTGTGGTGGCGCAGAACATACTCCAGATGGATGTGAACAGATCATTCCGCTATCTTCGAATATCCCAGGAAGATGCCCTGCTCTATAATGCCAAACTACGGCCGTGGCAGATTTCCAGGTCCCTGATGGAAGTGGAGGGTGCCTATGAAAAACGCCAGGACCTTTCCAACAAGACTGCCGTGCTGTCTTCGATCCTTTTGGCAATCCTGGTCCTTGCACTCTCAATGATAACATGGTTCACCATAGTCAGGTCAAGGAAACTGTCCAAGACGAGGATGGAGCTTCAGGAAAGCAACATGAGGCTGGCTTCAGCAAATGAGGAACTCGCCGTGCTGAACAAACAGATCTCCAGAGCTGACAAAGTCAAGGAGGAATACATCATCAACTTCCTTGAAGGGCTGGCAGCTGAAATTTCGATAGTGCGAACGGAAGACAACCGGTTCCGCAACCTCCTGAAGCAGGGCAAGGCTGACCAGTTGCTGAAAGAATTGTCCCTGACCGGACGCTCTGAGAAAGCCCGGGAAGAGTTCTACCAGACATTTGACAGGACCTTCCTGGCCATGTACCCTGATTTCGTCGACCAGTTCAATGCCTTGCTTCGCGAAGATGCCAGGTTCAACCTCAAGGCCGGCAAGTTGAACACGGAACTCAGGATATTCGCCCTCATCAAGCTTGGGGTGGACGACTCCAAGAAGATAGCTTCAATGCTCGACTATTCCTTGAGCACAATCTACAATTACAAAGTTTCGGTCAAGAACAACGCCCTCGGTTACCGGGAATCTTTTGAAGAAAGGGTGAAAAACATTGGAAAGTAGAGTTAATCTCCCTTCCCGATTCACTACTAATTCAGTCCCAATTAAAAAAGTCAATCTCCTGAATCTCAGGAGATTTGTTCGCTAAAAGCACTACTATCGCACTCCCGGTCGCGCGAGTGATTGTTTTTCCGCATACTTTTGCATCGAAAGACCGGACAAAATCATATTCAATTAATAACAAGCGCACAACAAATCAACGACCATGAGAAAAATTGCTACTCTAATCCTTGCATTGGGATTGAGCCTGGCTGCAATGGCACAGAACGCCACCCTGAAAGGAGTGGTAAAGGATGCCTCGGGCCAGCCGATTATCGGAGCTTTTGTAGTTGAGCAGGGAACAACCAACGGTACCATGACGGGTTCTGAGGGCGAATTCACCCTCACAACCGGCCAGGGCGCCAATGTAGAAGTTTCCTGCATCGGTTATGTGAAGCAGGTAATCGTCAACAACGGAGCAAACAATCTTACAATCGTCCTCGAGGATGATTCCGAGATGCTCGAAGAAACCGTAGTCATAGGTTACGGCGTGCAGAAGAAATCAGTGGTTACAGCTGCCATTTCTTCAATCACATCCGACGACCTCAAGGCTACACCGCAAACCAGGGTTGACAACGTCCTCCAGGGTCTGACCTCAGGAGTCACCGTCACCCAGACATCCGGTGCACCGAATGCAGGTTCACAGGTACGTATCCGTGGAGTCGGCTCCATCAACAGTTCCGAGCCCCTCTACATCATAGATGGTATGCCTTCAGGCGGAATCGATTACCTGAACCCGAACGACATCGAGCGTATCGAAGTCCTCAAGGATGCTGCCTCAGGTGCAGTCTACGGTGCACGTGCAGCCAACGGAGTCGTCCTCATCACCACAAAGAAAGGTAAGAAAGGCCAGGCCAGAGTCAGCTATGATTTCTCCTACGGCTTCCAGAATCCCTGGCGCAAGCCTTCAGTGCTCAATGCCACTGAATATGCTGTCATGATGAATGAAGGACGCCTGAACGCCGGCCAGATTCCTACCTTCGACAATCCTTATGCTCTCGGAGCAGGAACGGACTGGGTCGAAGCCATATTCGACAAGAACGCCCCCGTCATGAAGCATGACATCAATGTAAGCGGCGGAAGCGACAAGGTCGACTACAGCATCTCGGCAGGCTACCTTTCCCGCAAGGGTACGATCGGCGGAAGCTACGACAGATCCTATTACGACCGCTTCACCTACCATCAGAATGTGGGCATCAACCTGTTCGACCTGAGCGAGGAACGCGACTGGCTGAACAAGATGGATCTCCGAACCAACCTCTCATATTCCCACATCTCCGACGCTGGAATCAGCAACAACTCTGAATATGGTTCACCGCTTGGTTCCGCCATCGGAATGGCTCCCACCGAGACCATCTTTGCCGATGAGGCCACGGAAGAGAGCTACAAGACTCTCTATGCAGCGGGTTATCCCTATATTCTCCGCGGTCCGGACGGGCGCGCGTACACGATAGCAGACGCGGCCATTTACAACGAGCAGGCCAACCCTCTTGCCCAGCTCACACAGCCCGGAGGAAAGAACGGCACCGACAAGGTCATCGCCAACCTTGCCCTCGACCTCCAGTTGATCGACGGTCTGAGGTTCCGTTCCACCGCCAGCGCTGACCTGACTTATGTCACAAGCCACAGCTATTCACTGCAGTATTTCCTGACATCCAAGTCCTACAGCCTGGACAACATCACCACCAGCACTGTCTACGACAAGAACGGAAATGCTTCCACGGTCGAGAAGATGAATTACGGCACCAGCGCCTCCCAGTCCATGAACCGTTATCTCACATGGCAGGTTGAGAACATACTGACCTATGAGAAGGCTTTCGGAAAGCACGGAATCAATGCTGTCGCAGGTCAGACAGTGTACCGCTCGACCAATTCAAACCTTGGAGCTTCTGCAAAGGGCCTCAAGTTCGAATACGATCCTTGGAAGATTTCGGTCAACAACACCTACGGCAAGTCCGAGGACGGTGACCGCAACGGCTGGGGAAGCTGGAATTCAGTGCCTTACAGCCTGCTTTCCTACTTCGGTCGTATTTCCTACAACTACGATGAGCGTTACATGGCAGAGGCTACCATCCGTCGTGATGCCTCCAGCCGTTTCGGTCCTGACAACAAGTGGGGAACCTTCCCTTCGATCTCTCTTGGATGGAACATCCGCAACGAATCCTTCATGCAGCCCTTCGACTGGCTTTCCACCCTCAAGCTCCGCGCTTCATGGGGAGTGAACGGAAGCGATTCCATCGGTGACTTCCGCTATGCAGTCTACGCCAACGGAGGCAACAACTACGTCTTCGGCTCCGGCGGCAACGGCACCGAGTCCATCACCAACGGTACAAAGCCGTCAGGTCTCGCCAACCCAGGCGTGAAGTGGGAACAGTCCATACAGACCGACCTCGGTCTCGACATGGGATTCTTCGGCAACAAGCTTACCGCCACGCTTGACTACTACAACAAGCTCACGTCAGGCATGCTCCATGACATGCCGGTTCCTTCCTACGCAGGAGACTCCGCACCTATCGGCAACCTCTGCTCGATGGTCAACCGCGGTCTCGAATTCGACCTCACCTACCGCGGACATGTCAATGATTTCAACTATCATGTCAACCTGAATGCTACCCGCAACTGGAACGAACTGACTGACCTCGGTGTCCAGAGCGCCAGCGGTGAGGAGGCATCCCTCTATGGCTCAAGCCATAAGATCGGCCAGCTCACGAGGGGTATCGTCGGACTTCCCTTCCCTTATTTCTACGGGTACAAGACCGACGGTGTGTTCCAGAACTGGGATGAGATCAACAGCTACGTCAACAGCAAGGGCGAACTTCTCCAGCCCAAGGCTGAGCCCGGAGACCTGAGATTCGTCAACGTCAACGGTGACGATGTCATCAACGACGCCGACCGAACCTACATCGGAAAGGGAATGCCTGACTGGACCTTCGGTTTCAACATCGGCTTCGACTGGAAGAACTTCGATTTCACGATGTTCCTTCAGGGGCAGTTCGGTGTCCAGGCTTTCAACGTCACCAGAAGGACAGACCTTTACTATATCAATCTGCCAAAATCCATCCTCAATCGCTGGACCGGAGAAGGATCCACCAACGAGTACCCTCGTTTCGTGTTCGACTCCGCCAACGAGAACTACCGCGTGTCGGACATGTGGGTTGAAAATGCCTCCTTCCTCCGCGCACGTAACATCCAGCTGGGTTACACCCTGCCTCAGAACCTCACCCGCAAGGCAGCCATCTCAAGGCTCAGGATCTTCGGGCAGGTCGAGAATGCTTTCACTCTCACCAAGTACACCGGATGTGATCCCGAGGTAACCGGCGGAAACGGTTTCGGAACTGAAGCCGGAATCGACCGCGGCGTCTACCCGCAGGCACGCACCGTCACCTTCGGAGTCAATGTCAATTTCTAAAAAGGGATGAAAAGTATGAAAAAGATATTTGCAATACTGAGCGTTACCGCCATTCTGTCCGTTTCCTGCACAAAGGAATTCGTGACCCCGTCCCACAACTCCTCGGAGCCGCTTGACGAGTATTTCAACACAGAGGCACGAATGTTCGAGAGCCTTGTGGCGGCTTATGACCCGCTTCAGTGGTTCGACTACTTCTACCAGTACGACGCACTCCACCTCGTCTCTGACATCATGGGCGACGACATCAACTGCGGAGGATCCAACGAAGGAGACCAGCCTGTGCTGGTGAAGACCCATTTCTTCCAGCTTACTCCGACCGACCAGCCCAATACGATCTGGACGATTGCATATTCAGGAATCAACCGCGCCAACACTCTCATCCAATATGTCGACGGAGTGGAAGGCCTCGCGAAAGCCACCCGCGACCAGTGGGTTGCAGAAGCTCTCGTCCTTCGCTCCTACTACTACAACGTCCTCTGGAAATTCTGGGGTAATATTCCTTACTACGAAGAGAACCTCAAGACTCCGTATTTTGTTGACCAGCTGGATCATGACACCGTCTACTCCAACGTGATCGCCACCCTTGAGGAGGCTATCGACATGAACAGTCTGCCGATGAAGGCTGCTGTGGGCCAGGAAGGCCGTGTGACCATGGCCATGGCTTACATGCTCTTCACCGAGATGGTCATGTACCAATGCGACCAGACCCGTTACCAGAAGGCCCTGGACTACATGAAGAGGATCATCGACAGCAACCAGTACTCCCTCGTGGATGACTTCGCGAGTATTTGGACTGAGAGCGGCGAATGGGGACCCGAATCCATCTGGGAGCTCAACTTTCTTTCCGAAGGTGGTGTCCGCGCAGGGGATGCTCCGATAGCTGCCGGCGGCAACGTGTTCTCCATCCTCACCGGTATTCCCGGAGCAAAGGCTGGAAGCGGCTTCGCTGACGGCTGGGGCTTCGGAGGCGTCAACGAATCCGCCTACAAAATGTACGACGACACTGACATCAGAAGGGATGGCGGCATCCTGAACTGGAGCGACAACCGTGACAATTACGCCCCGCGCTGGGAAGACACCGGTTACTTCCTCCTCAAGTACATCGCCCGTGAAAGCGGCAACCATGGCTACAAGGGTGCAGACACCATGAACTATGGCAACAACATCCGCGTCTACCGCTTCTCCGAGGCCCTTCTGAACGCTGCAGAACTCGCTGTCCTGCTCGGACAGGACGGTTCAGCATGGCTGAAGAGGGTCCGCGAACGCGCAAAATGCCAGGACACCGGAGTTTCCCGTGACGACATCATCCAGGAACGCCACAAGGAATTCGTAGGCGAAGGGAAACGCTACTGGGATCTTGTCCGTTCCGGCCTTGCCGAGAGCGTGCTCAAGGCAGCCAACCATCCTTTCCGTCCTGCCGGAAACGACTGGACTCCTTCCAAAAAGTACTGGCCCATTCCTCAGTCTGAGATGGATAAGGATGACAAACTCACACAGAACAACTATTAATACTGCAAGCGATGAAACACATTTGGAATAAAATAGCGATCCTTTCAGCGATTCTCATGGCTGCAGCCTGTGAGCCGACTTACCCGGAGCTGAACGAGGCCGCCCTGCCTCAGGCTTCAGACTTCGATGTAGTCATCACTGTCGACCAGGAGACCAACATGGCCACCTTCGAGATGAAGAACACAGGAGTGGTTCCCGTGTGGATTTTCGGATCGGAACTGATTGATGGCAAAGCCAATAAGAAATATGCCTACACCGGAAACAATGTCACTCTCCGCTTCCGTGAGGAAGGAATGCACTCAGTGGAGGTGAAGGCTTACAACACGAACGGCATCTCGGTAGGATCCATGATGAAGAACTTCAGCATGACCAACACTTACCGTGATCCTTTCGATCCCACCCCCTACATCCGCAACATCTCCGGAGGATCGTCGCAGGACTGGGTCTGGAACAGCACCGAAGACAACCACTTCGGTTGCGGCCCGGTCGGCGACCCTCTCGGCTGGTGGCAGTGCGGTGCCAACGGAAAGAAGGGCTTCCTCTATGACGACGTGATGACCTTCGACTCGGATGGCAACTACACCTTCGACCCCGGTGACGGAATGGCCTACGCCAACACAGGCTCCGAATACATGTCAGACTACAACACCGGCGAAGACTATCTCTTTCCCGTGGAGAAGTCAACGAAGAAATACACCTTCGAGAACAACTGGAACGAGGCCGGCATCGAGGAGATCTTCCTTGTCCTTGAGAGCGGCAGCGTAATGTCCTACGTGCCCCACAAGAGCGCAGTTCAGGAGCCACGCTTCCAGGTCCTGGAGACCAAGACGGCTGAGATGAAGAAGAAGCTCAAGCTGATGTCCACCGTCTACACTCCCAATAACAAGGACGGTATCTCCTGGTACTACGAATTCGTCCCGAAGGGCTCAGTCATCGGAGAAGCAGATCCGCTCTTCGGTGTAGAGAGCAAGACTTGGGTCCTTGACAATGAAACCCAAGGCTACATGGGCTGCGGTCCCGACTTCGGCGGCTCATCAAGCTGGTGGGGTGCAACTCCGCACGACAAGGACAACTTCGGCGTCAAGGATGACGAAATCACCTTCTTCGCCAACGGCAAGTACGTCTTCAACCCTGGCGAGGACGGCATGGTCTACTGCAACTGGGAGTCCGGTTACCGCCCTGACGGTTACTATTCAGGAGACGGCAGCACCGACTACGATGCACCCGGAGAAGTCCAGGAATCGACCTACACCCTTGGAAGCGATGAGATCGGCGAGTACATCGAGATACCTGCAGGCATCCTGTACGGCTACATCGCCAAGCCCCAGGTACTTACAGAGACCAACCGCCTCTACATCAAGGAACTTACCCCGGACAAACTCTTCGTGGTGGCCAATTTCGAAGGCATCTCATGGCAGTTCATCTACCGCCCGAAGGACGGACAGGTAGATCCCACTCCCGGACCTGAACCGGTCCAGCCGCTCGACCCGACCAACTACGACCTGGACGGAGAGACAAATCTTTGGAAGGCCGCAACATTGGATGTAGAGACCTGGTACTCCCCCGGCGACTGGTCCGGAGGCATCACCCCCGACTACGAAATCACTACCGGCAACGGAATAACCGTCACTATCCCCGATGGCGTGGGAGGCAGCGAATGGATGGGACAGACGAAGCTCAAGAGCGGAATCTCTTCCTCCTCCGACAAGGAATATGACCTCAGCGTCACCTTGCTTGCCGATGAAGACATGACCGTGACCATCAAGCTCACCAACGATCCTGAAGAGAACGATGACATCCATTCATTCTTCTATGACGGCCAGGTACAGCTGACAGCAGGTGAACCTCTTGTCTACCGCCGCCACAACCTGAAGCAGAGCGTCTCCGGTGACAACGTCATGCTGATCTTCGACTTCGGCCGCAGCCCTGTCGGCTCTACCGTGACAGCAAAGGACATCGTCTTCCAGGAGCATCAGGACGGCAATCTCTGGGCAGAAGCCTCCTTGGATGTCGAGACCTGGTACTCCCCCGGCGACTGGTCCGGAGGCATAACTCCCGACTACGAAATCACTGCCGGCAATGGAATAAAGCTGACCGTTCCTGACGGTGTCGGAGGCAGCGAATGGATGGGACAGACGAAACTCAAGAGCGGAATCTCATCCTCATCGGACAAGACCTACGCTTTCAGCGTCAAGCTGACTGCAGACGAAGATATGACCGTGACAATCAAGCTCACCAACGATCCTGAAGAAAATGATGACATACATTCATTCTTCTACGACGGTCAGGTGAAGCTGACAGCAGGAGAGACCCTGCTCTATGTCAAGCACGGACTCAAGCAGAGCGTGTCAGGCGACAACGTCATGCTGATCTTCGACTTCGGACGCAGCCCTGTCGGCTCAGTTATCGAGGCGTCCGAGATAACAATAATTGAAGAGACCTAAATGGAACTTACTGCTTTTGTTAAATGGAAAGGGTTGCTGCTGCTTTTGGCAGCAACCCTTTGTACAACAGGATGTGACGGAAAACCGGCCGACAAACCGGAAGAAGATCCTGCCCTGCTTGTTTCTCCATCATCCGTGACAGTGTCATGGGATGCTTTGTCCACGGATGTTTCAGTCACATCGAACTGCGACTGGGGTGTAGCTGTTGCCGACAAGGATTGGTGTTCGGTTTCTCCGTCCGGAGGAATCAAAGG
>ODAI011194710.1_pt1 | contig 16300 bp, 18 predicted proteins | sample 1539321 | NCBI WGS metagenome assembly ODAI01 (sample SAMN02144231, study PRJEB22623) | gut metagenome | biome: sheep rumen | host: Ovis aries | place: New Zealand
CTGGGCGGCTCTTTGCGCTCTCCGTGCAATTTCTCTGTCATCTCTGGTTTCCTTTCTTTTGACCGCCGGTTGGAAAAGCCCGTTGCAGGGGCTCTGCAGCGGGCGCTGTTGTTTTTTATTCGAAAGTTTACTCTTCCTCGTTGTTATCTTCCGCTTCGTTCTCTTTCCGTTCAAGGCGTTTCATCGTGGGGAACAAAAGGACATCGCGGATTGCGGCGGAATCTGTCAGCAGCATGCACATCCGGTCAATGCCGAATCCGATGCCTCCGGTAGGCGGCATACCGATCTCCAGCGCGTTCAGGAAGTCTTCATCCGTATGATTTGCTTCTTCATCTCCGGCAGCAAACTGTTCCTCCTGCAGCTCAAACCGGTGCCGTTGATCGATCGGATCGTTCAGCTCAGAATACGCATTGGCCATCTCCCATCCGTTCATGAAGAACTCAAAGCGTTCCACATATTCCGGATGTCCCGGCTTCATTTTTGTCAGCGGGCTGATATCCGTCGGATGATCCATAATAAAGGTGGGCTGAATCATATGTTCTTCGCAGAATTGCTCAAAGAACAGGTTCAGGATTTCCCCTTTCTTATGGCGCGGTTCATATTCCACATGATGGGCTTCAGCAGCTTTCCTGGCTTCTTCAATCGTCTGAATCTGGTCAAAGTCCACCCCGACATACTGTTTGACAGCCTCTGTCATGGTCATCCGGGCAAAAGGCTTTCCCAGATCCATTTCGATGCCGTTATAGACAATCCGGGTTGTCCCAAGAACCTCCTGAGCAACATAGCGATACAAGTTTTCCGTCAGGTCCATCATGCCATGGTAATCCGTATAAGCCTGGTACAGCTCCATCAGCGTAAACTCCGGATTATGCCTCGTATCAAGACCCTCGTTCCGGAAAACACGGCCGATCTCATATACGCGTTCAAGGCCGCCGACAATCAGGCGTTTCAGATAAAGCTCCAACGAAATGCGAAGCTTAAAATCTTCATCCAGTGCATTGAAATGTGTCTCAAATGGCCGCGCGGCTGCACCTCCGGCGTTGGAAACCAGCATGGGCGTTTCCACTTCCATGAATCCCTGTGAATCCAGGTACCGGCGAATCGTGCTGATAATCCTGGAACGCTTGATAAAAGTATCCTTGACTTCCGGATTCATAATCAGATCCACATACCGCTGCCGGTATCGCAGGTCTGTATTGGTTAATCCATGATATTTTTCAGGCAGAATCTGAAGGCTTTTGGACAGCAGCACCAGTTCGGTTGCGTGGACAGAGATCTCTCCGGTTTTTGTTGTAAATACTGTTCCCCGAAGACCAATAATGTCCCCGATATCCATTTTTTTGAAATCTTTGTAGGATTCCTCTCCTACAAAATCCCGTGCTACATAGCACTGAATGGTTCCCTGCAGATCCTGTACATGGCAGAAGGAAGCCTTGCCCATGATTCGTTTGGACATCATGCGCCCGGCAATACTTACTTCCTTTCCTTCCAATTTGTCATATTCTTTTTTGATTTCTTCGCTATGATGCGTTACATCGTATTTCGTTATGACAAACGGATCCTTCCCGGCTTCCTGAAGTTCTTTCAGCTTATCCCGCCGGATCTGAAGCAGTTCGTTTACATTACCGGTTTCTGTTCCTGCCATGTCATTTCTTCCTTCCTTGCTTTTTTTACATTTTCTTAATCGACAGTACCTTAAAGCGGATCACGCCCGCAGGAATAGAAATCGAAACTGTCTGATTCCGTTTGGCGCCGAGCAATCCGGCTCCGACAGGACTTTCGTTGGATATCTTGTCGGCGGCCGGATCTGCTTCGTTTGCGCCAACAATTGCATACTCATAGGTCTCATTTTCATCCAGATCCTTCACCCGGACAATCGTACCGATGGATACGCGCTCAGTCGTAATTTCATCATCCGCAACAACTGTGGCTGTTCGGATTGTCGCCTGCAGACGGTTGATTTCCTCTTCAACCTTAGCCTGCTCTTTCTTTGCCTCATCGTATTCGGCGTTCTCACTCAGATCACCAAATCCGCGGGCAATGGCGATTTGTTCGCTGATTTCATTGCGCCGGACAGAAATCAGGTAATCCAGCTGTTCCTGCAGTTTTTTCAGGCCGCTTTCAGTCAGAACGGTTCCTTTCTCTTCGGACATGTTGGTTCAGGCTCCTTTCACATACAAGAAACACCCTGCAGCCGTCTGGCGAAAACAAGGTGTTTCAGAGTTTCTTCTGAGAATAACGGGATTATACCTGTTTTCCGGGATATTGTCAATGTTATTGAAGGAACCCCATTCCCTCATTGAACACATTAAACAGCATATTCCCTGAACAAACCGGCAAAACAAATTCCGTGCTGCCGATCTGCTCCCATGTAAACAGTTCCGTTGCGGCGGTCAGCACCAGCGCAGGATAGATATCCATATTGCGCCCAAACAGGATTTCAAGATACGGAACATACTTAGCTGCCTGAAGTACTTCCTCCGGATTGGTTCGGTCCTTCATTTTAAACTCCAGAGAGAATACCTTCCCTGGGGTGATAACCAGCACATCCGCATAGATTCTGATATAACGTTTCAGATTAAACCGAAGCTCAAAAACGATCTCCCAGGAACTGATATCCTCCTTCATCATTTCCCGCAGGTCGTCAAAGAGTTCCCGCATGGTTCTCCGGCAGTCACGGAACGAATGAATCAGCCCGCGGGTGTCATTCAGATTCCGCCCGATCCTCCGGCACCCCTGTTCCAGCTCTTCCAGCCACTCGGTTTCGTTTTCCATCAAAAATTCCCTGACGGTTCCATACCACCCGGAAAACTCATACAGGCCTTCATAGGGTCTCTGCTGTCGTACGAGAGCATGCCATCCGTATTCCCGGTCCTGGTAGCACAATTCCCGCATCAGGGCGGAGGAGACCATCCACCGGCTGATGTCGGATTTATCCATACCCAGCTCTCTTGCGATTTCTCTTGCCTTGATTCCATCCCTCCGGGCAATCAGTGCATAGATCCGGAGTTCCGTTTCCGAGAACAGTTCCGTTTCTTTTCTTTTCACTTTCCGGATGCCCTCCGTTTTTCAGCCGGAAATCTCCTTCAGATCATATGGCGTTGTCTGATATACCATATAATTCAGCCAGTTTGCATACAGCAGATTGGCGTGGCTCCTCCACGATACTATGGGTTCCCTGGTATCATCATCCTCCGGATAATAATTCCTGGGAACTTCGATGGGAAGTCCTGCCCTTTTATCCCGAAGATACTCCTTTTCCAGCGTCCGCGGATCGTATTCGCTATGCCCCATGATAAAAACCTGACGGCCGTTCTCTGTTGTTGCAGCATATACGCCCGCCTCATCAGAAGAAGCAAGAATCTTCAGCTTTCCGCAAGCTTCCAGGTCCTCCCTGTGCACAGTGGTATGCCGACTGTGGGGCGCCATGAAAACATCATCGAATCCCCTCAGCAAAATGTAGTTTTTCCTTTCAGCATGATGAGGAAAAACGCCAAATAGTTTTTTTTCCAGCGGATACTTCGGAATGCCGAAATGGTAATACAGTCCGGCCTGTGCCCCCCAGCAGATATGAAAAGTGGAATGAACATGTTCCTTGCTCCACTCCATGATCCCGCACAGTTCTTCCCAGTATTCCACTTCTTCGAAGGCGAGGTGTTCCACCGGAGCGCCTGTAATGATCATTCCGTCAAAATTCCGGTTCCTGATTTCGGAAAAAGTTTTGTAGAAAGCAGTCAGATGCTCAGCCGATGTGTTTTTGGATACGTGCGATTGCATCTTTATCAGCTCTGTCTCCACCTGCAGAGATGTGTTCCCCAGCAGTCGGAGAAGCTGTGTCTCCGTATCAATCTTCGTTGGCATCAGATTTACAATGGCAATTTGCAAGGGCCGTATATCCTGCGTTAATGCCCTTGTTTCCGTCATGACAAAAATGTTTTCTTCCGTCAGTGTTTTAAATGCCGGAAGCTCATTCGGGATTTTGATTGGCATGATAAATCATTCCTTTCCGGAAACGCATGTCATCCGCGAAGGAGATATATCACTCTTTCCTTGTCGCCGGACAACAGCTTACACAGGAAGTAAGTGTAGCATATCTTCCGTGAAACCTCAAGATACGCGGATCCGATCGGGCATACGGATCCTGACCGCTGTTCGGGGATAAAAAAAGGTACCTGCCGAAGCAGGTACCCGAGGGATTCCGTTCTGTTAATACATACCGCCCATTCCAGCGCCGCCGGCAGGTGCAGCAGGTTCCGGTTCCGGAATGTCTGCCACAAGGGATTCAGTCGTCAGAACCATCGACGCGATAGACGCCGCATTCTGCAGGGCGCTGCGGGTAACTTTGGTAGGATCGATAATCCCGCGTTCCACCATATCCACATACTCGCCCTTCAGTGCATCATACCCATATCCGGGTTTCTTTGCGGTCTTGATATGATCCACAATGACGCTTCCGTCGATGCCGGCATTCAGAGCGATCTGACGGATCGGCTCTTCCAGTGCACGAAGGATAATCTGCACACCGGTCTTGGCATCGCCCGCATAGTTATCCATCAGGGCAGCAACCTTCGGAATCACGTTCAGCAGCGCAATACCGCCGCCGGGAACAATGCCCTCCTCCGCTGCCGCGCGGGTGGCGCTCAGCGCGTCTTCAATCCGCATCTTGCGCTCTTTCATCTCTACTTCAGTAGCGGCACCGACCTGGATCACGGCTACGCCGCCGGCCAGCTTGGCCAGCCGTTCCTGAAGCTTCTCCCGGTCATAATCGCTGGTGGTTTCGGCGATCTGAGCCTTAATCTGAGCCACTCTGGCTTCAATGGCAGCCTTATCGCCTGCGCCGTCGATAATCGTGGTGTTTTCCTTGTTTACTTTCACCTGACGGGCTTTGCCCAGCAGATCGATGGTCGCTTCCTTCAGTTCCATACCGGTTTCGGAAGAGATCACCGTGCCTCCGGTCAGGATGGCAATATCCTGCAGCATCTCCTTGCGGCGGTCGCCGAATCCGGGCGCCTTGACAGAAACGCAGGTGAATGTTCCGCGCAGCTTGTTGACAACCAGTGTGCTCAGCGCTTCGCCTTCAATATCCTCGGCAATAATCAGCAGCTTCTTGCCGGTTTGTACAACCTGCTCCAGCACGGGCAGTACTTCCTGGATCGCACTGATCTTTTTATCGGTAATCAGGATCAGCGGATCATCCAGCACCGCTTCCATCTTCTCCGTGTCAGTGACCATATATGCGGAGGAATAGCCGCGGTCAAACTGCATACCTTCCACTGTGGTCATACCGGTCGTCATGGTCTTGCTTTCCTCGACTGTAATAACGCCGTCCGCACCGACAGTTTCCATCGCTTCGGAAATCAGCTTGCCGATGGTTTCGTCAGCGGCAGAATTGGATGCAACCTGCTCAATAGCCTGTTTCCCGTTAATCGGCTGGCTCTGTTCCTTCAGGCCTTCCACGGCTGCTTCGGTAGCTGCTTCAATGCCCTTTTTCAGGATCATGGGATTTGCGCCGGCAGCCAGATTCCGCAAGCCCTCCCGGATAATGGCCTGCGCCAGAAGCGTAGCGGTGGTGGTTCCGTCGCCGGCCACATCATTGGTCTTGGTGGATACTTCCTTCACCAGCTGGGCACCCATGTTCTCAAAGGGATCTTCCAGTTCGATTTCCTTCGCAATGGTAACACCGTCATTGGTAATAAGGGGAGCACCGTATTTTTTGTCCAGAACCACATTGCGGCCTTTCGGTCCCAGGGTGATTTTCACGGTATCTGCCAGAGCGTTCACACCTTTTTCAAGGCTGCGGCGGGCTTCTTCGCCGTAAACAATTTTCTTTGCCATCAATATCGTCTCCTTTTATATTCTCAATAGGGCGGATTATTCAACAATAGCCAGGATATCACTCTGGCGAACAATAATCAGCTCTTCGCCGTCTACCTTCACTTCCGTTCCGGCATACTTGGAGTAAATAATCTTTTGTCCGGCCTGTACGTGCATGGTGATTTCTTTTCCATCCACATTTCCTCCCGGACCCACAGCAACCACCATCGCCATCTGGGGTTTTTCTTTTGCATTACCCGGTAAAATCAGACCGGATTGTGTGGTTTCCTCAGCTTCACAGTTTTTGATGACAACGCGGTCACCCAAAGGCTTCACGGTCATGTGTAATTCCTCCTGTCGTTTCTTCTGTCCGTTCTTAGCACTCATCAGTGTCGAGTGCTAACAACCTTTTGTAATATAATGCATTTGTTTCTTTCACGCAAGCGGTAGCGTGCCTAAAAAACATCAAAATGCTCCGTATTATGTGTTTTTTCTCTGTCTTCCTCCAATTTTCTTCAATATGTTTTCATTTCTTATTTGCTGTACTTATGCTACAATTTTTATTGTTCAATGAAACGTTCTTGCGGAACATGTGCATTTTGCTCCCAATTCATCCGGAGGCGGCCTCCTGGAGAAAACCATTGATAAAGGATCAAACATACGATGAATCTCTGTTCTGAAATCTCCGATGCCCTGCTCAGCTGGTATGACAGGTATGCCCGTTCCATGCCATGGCGCGGTATTCAGGATCCCTATAAAACATGGGTCAGTGAGACCATGCTCCAGCAGACTCGGGTCGACACGGTCATTCCCTACTATCAGCGTTTCCTCGATGCGTTTCCAACGCTCATTGATTTAGCCTCTGCCGAGGAAGCGGATGTGCTGAAACTTTGGGAAGGGCTCGGTTATTACTCCCGCGCCCGAAATCTGCTGAAGGGTGCCCGTCAGGTCTTGTCTGAATATAACGGTATCATACCGGAGGATCCCGCTCTTCTTCGGAGAATCAGCGGAATCGGCCCATATCCCGCCGGTGCGATTGCCTCCATCGCTTATCAGGTTCGCGTGCCTGCAGTGGATGGGAATGTTCTACGGGTTTATTCCCGTCTCTTCGGCTTACGCGATAATATCCTGCAGCCGGATATCCGGAGAAGGCTGGAAAGGATTGCTGATTCCATGGTCCCTTCGGAACGTCCCGGAGATTATAATCAGGCTGTCATGGATCTGGGCGCAATGGTTTGTGTTCCTGGCACTCCGGACTGTGATCATTGTCCCCTTTCCGTTTTCTGTGATGCCTTTTCCCGCGGTGATCAGGCCGAGCTTCCGGTCCTTCCTGGAAAAAAGCCTCCCAAAGTTATTCATCGGACCGTTCCTGTCCTGCTGAGCGGCAATCGGACGCTGGTCCGAATGCGCTCGGAATCTCTTCTGCATGGACTCTGGTGTTTTCCGATGCTTGACTGCAGTGCTTCAGATGTTTCCGCCTGTCTGAAAAAACATTTTCGGTTTCCCTTTGCCGCCCCGGGGACCCCGGTTCATGCCCGCCATGTTTTCACACATCTGATCTGGGAAATGGACGTCATCCCGGTCAGGACGGCTCCGGACCTTCCGGCGCCGGGTGACTATCGCTGGGTAGATGTTCCGGAACTGAATTCACTTGTTTTTCCAACCGCCATGAATATCCCCCTCCGGACCGCAGTTTTGCAGCTGTCAACTTCCGGCGCTCCGGCCGATATCCCAATCCGTTAAAAAAAGCTCCTCCGGTTTTTGGAATGAACCGGAGGAGTTTTCATATCTGCAATGATTATGCTTCCAGCATAAAGGCCTTATAAGCTTTCGCTGCTTCATACAGATCTGCTTTTGAAATAATTTCCATCGGAGCATGCATATTCAGAACCGCCACACCGCTGTCGATAACTTCCATGCCATAGAGCGCACAGATGTAGGCAATGGTGCCGCCGCCGCCGAGATCAACCCGGCCGAGCTCGGCCGTCTGCCAGCAAACCTTGTTGCTATCCATGATCCGGCGGATTTTTCCGATAAATTCTGCATTCGCATCATTGGATCCGCTCTTCCCTCTTGATCCGGTAAATTTGTTATAGCAGACGCCTCTTCCCAGATAAGCGGCATTCTTCTTTTCGAATGCGGATGCGTACAGCGGATCAAATCCAGCGCTGACATCGCAGGAGAGCATCCGGCTGTTCCGGAGTGCCCTGCGAACAGTCAGTTCGCTGTAATTGCCCATCAGATTTGCTATTTCTGCCACAGCGTTTTCCAGGTAATGCGCCCGCATGCCCGTCGCCCCGACGCTGCCGATCTCCTCCTTGTCCACAAACATCCCGCAGCAGGTGCTGTCCGGTGTATCCTGTATGGCCAGCAAAGCATCCAGCTCTGCAAAAGCACAGCTCCTGTCGTCATGACCGTATCCCATGATCATAGAGCGATCCAGGCCAAAGTCTCTGGCTTTCTCTGCAGGAACTGCCTCAATTTCTGCGGAAAGCAGGTCTTCCTCTTCAATCCCGTATTCATCCTTCAGTATTTTGAGCAGCTGAGCTTTAACTGGTTCCTTTTCCTCTCCGCTCAATGGTTTTCCGGCCAGAATAATATCCAGGTTTTCACCGGTAATCGCTTCGCTGAGCTTCTTCGCCGATTGCTCCTGTGAAAGATGAATCAAAAGATCACTGACTCCGATGACCGGATCGCTTTCCTTCTCGCCGATGCAGATATTCACAATGCTGCCGTCTTTTTTTACGACCACGCCATGCAGTGCCAGCTGGCGTGCAACCCACTGATATTTTTTGATTCCGCCGTAATAATGCGTATCCGCCAGCGCATAATCCGTGTCTTCATAAAAGGGATTCTGCTTCAGATCGATCCTGGGCGAGTCTATATGGGCCCCGACGATGTTCATTCCATCTTCCAGCGGTTTCTTTCCAATCCGAAAAGCCACCACAGCCTTATTCATCTGGTTCAGGTATACCCGGTCGCCGGCTTTCAGCTTCTTCTTTTCTGCAACAGCCTGCTCAAGGCTGAAATAGCCGTCCTTTTCCAGCGCCGCAATAATATAGGAAGCGCATTCCCGTTCAGTCTTTCCGTGATTCAGGAAATCCTTGTAACGTTCTGAAAGCGCCTCCACCTTTTTCATTTCCGTCTTTTTGTAGTTCGTCCATGCATTGGGTCTTTCCATCGTTTTCACGCTCCTTTGCTCCATTGTATCACGCCGGAGGGTGAAACACAACGCAATGACCGTTTTCCCCCATCGGAAGGGGCTGGTTATCCGGCCTGTTGGATCATTCTTACAGCGTTTTGCGTTACAAAATAATTTCTCCTGGATTCCTTTCCCTGCGTCAGTAAACCTTCATTCACCATCCGGCGCAAATATCCGGCCGTTGTGGAGGTGGACAGCAGGCCGGCCGCTTCGCCGATTTCCCGGATGCTTGGCTGTCTCCCCTGTTCATCTGCAAAGGTCAGCATATACCGAAGGATTGTATCTCTGGTTTTTCTGTTGCGCGGTTTTCTGCTTTTCATGCAATTCATCCTTTCTTCCCTTCTTTTCAATCAAAAATGTATGTTCAATCCATTTGCAGCAAGCCGTATTCATCTCTCCGGGCAAACATTTTTTCGTCTGCAATCCCTATCACTTTTCCGATGCAGCGGACTTCATCCTCTTCACTGAAGACCATTGTCGAGTATGCCGGATTCAGGCTGTGCAGGCCGTCCCGCTGGTATTCCTTGATATACCCGCTGTCTCCGTTTGTAAATATTCCGATTTCTCCCGGATGAAGGGAGACATGATGCTTCACAAGCACCTGATCCCCGTCATGGAATCTGGGCTCCATACTGTCGCCGCTGACGCGAATCACTTCATCGGCCTGAACCGTCAGGGGATTTTCTTCTATCCAGACCTGTTCGCCCTGTGTCTCTCCGATGGAATAACTGGGACCCGCACAGGCGGACAGATCGTTTCTGTAGATCCGGATCATTTTTCGCTTTGGAATCTGTGAAGCTTTCTGTGCTTCCAGCAATATATCCATTTCCCGGAGCACAATCTCCTGATGGTAATCAGTAAGTGCTTTAAAGCGGGCCAGAAACTCCCCGGTTTCCTCTTTCCCGTTCTTTTTTTCTTTCCTGACTCCGAAAAACTCCTCCAGGGATACGCCCAGTGCTTCACATATCACAGGAACGCTGCTCAGGTCCGGCCGGCTTCTACCGGATTCCCACGCACCGACCGCATTTTTCCGGACAGAGACCATCGCGCCAAGTTCTTCCTGATTCAAGCCTTTTGCTTTTCGCCTTTCCCGGATGATCTCTGCATAGGCTATGCCGGATTTGTTCTTTTTGTCTGTGTCTTTCGATTCCGGCCTGCTCACACATTTTCCCCCTTTATAGTTTCTGCATAAACAGATTAGCACAATTTTATTGTGCTTGTAAAGGGGAACATAAAAGTTTTTTGTGCTTTTCTGTGTTTTCTTTGTCCGGAAAGGCGGCGGACATTGACTTTGGCTCCTGTTTGGATTTAAAATTTTTTCAGCTGAAAAAAAAAGGAGTGTCTCCATGTTTCATCTGAATCAGAAGTGTTTCCTGAAATTACTGGATCTTTCCCCGGAGGAGATCAGCGGTCTGCTGGATCTTGCGTCCGAGCTGAAGGAAAAAAAGAAAACCGGTATCCCTCATCAGCTTTTATCCGGAAAAAACGTCGCTTTGATTTTCGAAAAAACGAGCACGCGGACACGCTGTGCCTTCGAAGTGGCCGCCCACGATCTCGGAATGAACTGCACCTACCTGGATCCCTCCGGAAGCCAGATAGGCAAAAAGGAAAGCATTGCCGATACTGCCCGTGTGCTGGGACGGATGTATGACGGCATTGAATATCGCGGATTCGGTCAGCAGATCGTGGAAGATCTGGCGCGCTACTCCGGCGTTCCGGTCTGGAACGGATTGACCAATGAGTTTCACCCGACACAAATCCTGGCTGATTTTTTAACCCTCCGGGAACACTTCGGCTCCCTGAAGGGAATTAAATTGGTATATATGGGAGATGCCCGCTATAACATGGGGAATTCCCTGATGGTGGGCTGTTCAAAAATGGGCATGCACTTTGTAGCCTGTGCTCCTGAAAAATACTGGCCTGATCCGGAGCTGATCTCCCGCTGCCGGGAACTGGCTTCCGAAACCGGTGCAACGCTGGATTTTTCAGCTGACATTTCCGTCGTTACCGGAGCCAGCGCTATCTATACCGATGTCTGGGTTTCGATGGGCGAACCAGAGTCGGTCTGGGAAGAAAGAATTCAGGATCTGGTTCCCTACCGTGTTACCGCTGAAATCATGAAAAAAGCAGGGCCGCAATGTGTCTTCATGCACTGCCTGCCCTCTTTCCACGATTTGAACACCGCCATCGGAAAGAACATTTTTGAAAAATACGGATTGGATTGTATGGAGGTTACGGACGAAGTGTTCGAGAGTCCGCAATCCATTGTCTTTGATGAGGCTGAAAACAGGATGCATACCATCAAGGCCGTTATGGCAGCCACAATGTAGTTTTTACCCGTTGTGCCATTCTCCGTCAAAAACAAATTCAGCCGGCCCTTCCTGGAAAATATGTCCGGATTCCGGATCCCATTCGATCCGCAGAGTTCCTCCGTTCAGTTCAAGATCAGCACATCGGCCTGTCAGATGATTTGCCGCGGCTGCAACCAGGGTTGCACACGCTCCTGTTCCGCAGGCCAGCGTTTCACCCGCGCCGCGCTCCCAGACCCGCATCCGGATCCGCTTATCGGACAATACTTTCGCAAATTCCGCATTGGTTCGGTTCGGAAACATCGGATCATGCTCGATAACTTTCCCGATGCCTTCCACATCAAAATGGTCAACATCATCCAGGAAAATAACGGCATGCGGATTTCCCGTACTGACACGGGTGAATGAAAACACCCTGCCGTTTGCCTCCACCTTTTCCCCGATTCCCTGGATTTCAGGCATACCCATGTCAACTTTCACCGAAGATGCTTTTCCTTCCTGCGCGCGAATCCGGAGAATTTTGATACCTGCGCCGGTTGCTAAAGAGACTTCGGTCTTTTTTGTGAGTCCTCTGTCATATACATACTTCCCGACGCATCGGGCAGCGTTTCCGCACATTTCAGATTCGGAACCGTCTGCATTGAACATGCGCATCCGGAAATCCGCCTGCTGATCCGGGCAGATCAGAACGAGACCGTCACTGCCGACGCCAAAGTGCCGGTCACTGATTCTCTTCGCTGTCTCGCCGGGATTCCGGACTTCCTCCTCGAAACAGTTAACATAGATATAGTCATTGCCAATTCCCTGCATCTTGGTAAATCTCATGTTCCGCTCCGCCTTCTTCATTCAATCTGTCCGGCAGCCTGCAGCAAATCCCCGTGCAGCGTTTGGATTTCACCGGTTTCTTCTTCCTTCATTTCTTTTCGGATAAACCGGTTCAGTTCCTGAAGCCGCTGTATTCTTCCCTGGATCCTTCGTCCGGTCAGCGCTTTGCTCCGATAACGGTCAAACATGGCCCGAACGCCCATCGTAATCGGAATGGCAGCCCAGAAACCGGCCACTCCGGTTACCGCCGCTCCGACACCCATGGCGGCTCCGCTTTTTACCATCCGGAATGCCCCGTCCTTCAGGCCGGTTACTCCGGGCTTTTTCCCAAGAAGCACCTTGGTTCCTTCGGTTGCGGAGATAATCACAAACGGCAGAACGCTGCTGACGCTTTGTGTCAGTTCTGTCAGGATGCCTGTCTCTTCCAGCAAACCGGTGTCTACCGCAATCTCATCCACATAGGTCAGTCCGGCGGCCAGCGTGTCAACCACCGTATCATGCTGGCGTTTTCTGTATTCCCGAACCAGCTCTTCGTAGGTTCTCATACGGCAATCTCCTCCTCCGTCCTGTTATTATAGTTAAAGCAGCTTGTTCAGCAGCGTGACCACAACCCATGCGCCTGCTGCGATGGCCACAAGCAGCGTAAGATCCCGGATGATGTTCCCCTTGCGGTTTTTTTCTTTCACCGGCTGGCTGTTTGCCTTTTTTTCCAGGGCAGCCAGCCTGTTCCGCAGTTCGGTTACGTCCCGGTCATGTGACCTGCGTTCTTCCTCAAGGGAGGATTCTGCCGCATCCAGCTTTGTCTGCAGCGCCTGAATTCTGCGGTCTTCCTCCGTTATCATCCGATCCACTTCCCGTCGAAGGGTCGTCTGATCCTCGCAGAGTCCTTCCGCAACCAAAGTCATTTCCGCCGTAAAGTTTTCAATCAGCTGGGCTGTATTATCTCCCCGGACCATTTTCAGCGCACCGTCCCAGAGCTTTTTCGGCTTTTCGGCAGCGCTGTTTTTCTTTTCGGCCAGTTCTGTTTTCTCTGTCATATCCGGATCCTTTCCTGTCTCAGTTCAGATTCTGAAAACAAATCGATCCCCCCGGATCAGCTGCAGACTGTTATGGAGCGGTCTGCCCTTTTGATCATACACCACTTCACGCAATTTCATCAAGGGCGTCCCGGGACTCACATTCAGCAGTTTTGCCTGGTTTTCGGATGCATAGGTCATGGAAATATCATGATATGCCTGTTTCGGCTCAATTCCGTAGTCCCTCAGAACGTTGTACAGGCTGCCGGAAAGGTTTTCATTTTCCAGGTAGGCATATGCCATCGAAAAATGGTTTTTCTCCAGGACCACCGGGTCTCCGTTTGCCGTTCTTACGCGCAGGGTTTCCAGAACCTTGGCCCCTTCTTTCAGGCCCAGTTCCTTCAGATCGGAGGAATCCGCATCGGTTTCCCTTATATGAATCACGATCGTTCCGCCCTGCAGTCCGTTTTGTTTGCAGGCGTCATGAAAGCTGTGAATGTTCTTCAGATCCTGGCTGATACGAGGTGTGGATACAAAGGTACCTTTGCCCTGTTTCCGTTCCAGCAGCCCCTCTGCGGTCAGCTCCGACAGCGCCCGTCGAACTGTCACCCGGCTGACTTTGTAAAGCTCCTCGAGTTCATGTTCCGGGGGAATTCTGCTGCCGACGGGGTATACACCCCGCTCAATATCCTCTGAAAGTCTCTGCATCAGCTGATGATACAACGGGCTGGAGCTTTCAGACTGTAGTCTCTTCATCCGGCTGTCCTCCTTGTTGTATTGATATGTATTAATACAACAAAGGTATGATACCATTTGACCGGCGAAAAAGCAACCCTCATACCTGCGGTTTCCCTCATCCTTATCAAAGGAGCCGTGCCGTCCCGGCTGATCCGGACGGCACGGCTTTCCCCAGCATGCAGAATCTGTTTTATTGGATTGTCACATCACCGCTGACGCTTTTAGCCTGGATCTGAAGTCCGGCACCGGTTCCGCTGTCAGGGAACTCGCACTGTGTGGTTCCGGACACGGTGGACATCACCGCATGAACGCTGTCCGTTCCCCTTGCCAGGTTGATATCCACGTCTCCGCTGGTCGTATATGCCTGAATGGATCGGACGGTTGTATTTTTCAGATCAATCGTGATATCTCCGCTGACTGAATTCGTCCGGATCTGATCCGCTTCACCCTCCAGTTCCACGTCTCCGCTGGTGGACTTCAGCTCCGCCGTGCAGAAGATACCGCTGGCTTCCGCTTCACCGCTCATGCTGCTGACAAGCAGCGTGTCTGCATTTCCGTCAAAGGATGCATCTCCGCTCATCGTGCTGATGGAAACTCTGGCAGCGGATTCACTGCCGGCTGCTTCAACATGAATATCTCCGCTCATGCTGTGGGCATTCAAACGTTCCGGCATCCTGGCTCTGATTTCTATATCTCCGGATTTTGCATTCAGATCCATCTCGCTCAGTACCATTTCAGGCAGATCCACATATACATCCCAGCAAACCCCGATATTCGCCGTTACGCTGCCGATAGCTTTCCCGATAAAGTTCAGAAGTCCTTTGACGGAGAAATCCTGACTTCCCAGGCTGCGGCTGGCTTCTTCCATCGACTTCCGGGTTTGATCGATGATTTTTATATTCAGTGTACTCCCGTCCCGATCACATGCAATCTGATCCATGTCCTCACAGCGCACATGAATCCGTCCGTCGCCGGATTGCCCGATTTTCAGGTCACATCCCTTCAGGTCTGTCCGAAGTTTCCTGATTTCTTCCGCCCGGAAGACATACTCCGAAGGCTTTTGAGCAGGCGAATTCCCCATATCAGGTTGTTCTTCCGCCTTCATTCCGGGAGTTTCTTCCTGCTCCCGGTTTATTTCATTTCGTTCGTTTTGTTTTTCCGCCTTTTTCGGGTATTCGTCAATCACTTCCTTCATACCCTTCAGGCTGTCAACAACTGCATCAATTGCTTCGATCTCGCTCATCCCGCGCCCGATCAGGTCATCGTAGTGTTCCATACAGTTATTCAGCAATTCCTCGTGCAGCGCACGTGTTTCCGCATTGTCTGCCGTATCTCTGAACATATGGTCGATGATTGCCTGTATACTCGCATTCATTTGATTGATTCCTCCTCCAGCAGTCTGTTCATAACTTCCCGTGTTTCTTGCCAGGCCTGTACTTCTTCCCCCAGTCTTTTCTTTCCCTCTTCTGTCAGACTGTAATACCTTCGGCGGGCGCCAACCGTCTCATCTCCCCAGTAGGATCGGATGCATCCCGCATTTTCAAGCCTCCGGAACGCGGTATAAAGCGTAGCTTCCTTCAATTCCAGACGGCCTCCGCTGATGTTAGCTACTTCTTTGCTGATCTGGTACCCGTATCCGTCTTCATCAGCCAGGCGCCGAAGGATAACGGCATCCGTATAGCCCCGAAGCAAATCGGCCGAAATAACCATCAAATCACCTCCCGATGCATGTTATAACACAACATACTTCTTCTGTCAATGTATCTTGTTTATTTATTTAATTTTCCGCAGAATATACATTTATTACGGACTCATCCCGCTGATCTCGTCTTCCAGCTCTTCAATTTCATCTTCAAGAAGCTGCTTTTCCTCCTCCCACTCCTCATACTCATAGCCAAAGGAATCCGAGGGTTCGTCGATTAACAGCAGTTCAAGCCTGTATCGGAGCTCTTCCAGCTCCTCTTCCTTCTCTTCTCTGGTCGGTGCATAGGCTTTGACAAATTCCGGATTGGGCTGATAAATCATATTTCCCTGTTCATCGATCCGGATATCCAGCCTGTTCTCCGGGTAACCCTGTACATCCGTCATTTTCTTACCTCCCTGGCAGGATTGGATTGTCTTTCATTATACCGTATGATAAAATCATAAAAACTGATCTGCTGATTGTAAAGGAGTTTATTGAAGATGAAAGCCTGGTTGTCAAAATGGAATGCAGACCTGTCGGCTGCACCTGCTTCTCCGAAGGAACTGGCGCTCTCGGAGCTGTCCCATGCCCTGCCTGAACTCACCTGCAAAACTGAAACTGTTCCCGAAATGGGGGAGAGCTACCGGATCCGGAAGGATGCGGATGGAAGCCTGACCCTCTCCGGCGGAAATACCGGTCTCCTCTACGGCGC
>ODAI011649361.1_pt1 | contig 16300 bp, 13 predicted proteins | sample 1539321 | NCBI WGS metagenome assembly ODAI01 (sample SAMN02144231, study PRJEB22623) | gut metagenome | biome: sheep rumen | host: Ovis aries | place: New Zealand
AACAGCAGCCCCGGGCACTTCGACGGCATCGGGCGCTTCGGGGGCATCAAGAGCGCCGGCAGCATCGGCGGCAAACGGGGTCGACCTGATCAACGGTCCGATCATGAAGAATCTTCTGATCTTCATGCTGCCGATCCTGCTGTCGTATGTCTTCCAACAGCTCTACAATGCAGTGGATACTGCGATTGTGGGAAACTATCTGGGCGAGCAGTCTCTGGCTGCGGTCGGAGCGAACGTTGCGATCTTTGACCTGATGGTCATGTTCGCGCAGTCGCTGGGCAACGGTCTCTGCATCGTGGTGTCCAGGGCATACGGAGCCGGCGATGAGGGAAAGCTCCGCAAAGCTGTGGCCGGTTCGCTTGTGATCGGTGCCGGGACGATCGCGTTGATGACCATCTTATCGCTGCTGGGCCTGGGCCCGCTCCTGCGATTACTGGGAACGCCGGACGCGATTTACGGGGAGGCGCTGGCATACATTCGGATCATCGGCGGCTGGATCGTGGTCATGTTTGCCTACAATCTTTTGTCGTCACTCCTGCGCTCGATCGGCAATTCAGCGATGTCCCTGGTCTTCCTGATCATTTCGTCTGTCCTGAATGTCATTCTTGATCTCATTCTGGTGGCGGGTGTCGGAATGGGCGTGGAGGGAGCTGCAGCTGCGACAGTTATAGCGCAGGGAATCAGCGCGGTACTTTGCGCTGGCTATATTTTGAGAAGGGCAAAGATACTCATTCCACGCAGAGAAGATTTTGACTGGGACAAGAACCTGTATCTGGAACTGGCCGGGCAGGGATATGCGATGGCCTTCATGGGATCGGTCGTCAATTTAGGATCCGTGATCCTGCAGTCCGGGATCAACAGCCTGGGAGCGACCGTGATCGCGGGTCACACGACGGCAAGAAAACTGTTCATGCTGTGTGCCCTGCCGAATATAGCAATGGGCATGGCGATCTCCACTTTCGTCTCGCAGAATAAGGGGGCGGGACAGAGAGAGCGGATCATCCGGGGAGTCAAGGAGTCCTATGTCTACGACCTGGTCTGCTGCGTCTTCACGATCACCGTATTGTTCCTGTTTGCGGACGAGCTGTCGGTCCTGATCTCCGGATCGAGGAACCCGGAGCTGATCGGAAATGTGGTCGCCTATGTCCGCTTTGCCGCATTGTTTTCCGGCGTGCTGGGCGTCCTGCACCAGACAAGACTCGCGCTGCAGGGACTCGGCGCCAAGTTTACGCCCCTCATCTCAAGCTTTATCGAGCTTGCGGGAAAATGCCTGTTTGCCTGGATCTTCGTGCCCAAGATGGGATACAGAGCGGTCATATTGTGTGAACCGCTGATCTGGTGCGTGATGGCACTGCATCTGGTCATCGCTTTCTTCACGAATCCGTATATTCGGGGGGAGAGTGCGGCAGAAACCTGACTCACATAATTTAGCTGAAGGACACTGACTTACAATCAGCCGGGAAAGGAGCGATATGAGACTATATACGATTGAATTTGAGGGAAGAGAGCTTCCCGCTGTTGAGGGGAAGGACAATAAGATTTACACACTTGAATCCCTTGGGTTCCCTGTAAAGGATATGAATGAACTGATCGTCCGGTTCGATGCGCTCAGGGAGACAATTGGTCAAAAGATCGCGGCAGCGGACAGCGGCGGCATAGAGGCGGGCAGCAGCCCTGTCGAGCCCGGGACTTACCGGATCCTTGCCCCTATTCCGGTCCCAATGCAGGATGTGGTCTGCCTCGGCGTAAACTACATGTCTCATATCAGTGATATGACAAAGGGACTGGATTTCAAGGAGAAGAAGGCCGCGATCTATTTTGGCAAAAGAGTGAACAGGGCTAACGATCCCGGCGGAAGGATACCGCTGTACGATTTTGTGGACAGTCTGGACTACGAAGTCGAACTGGGGGTGATCCTGGGCAGGGATGCGTTCTGCGTGAGCAGGGAAGATGCGATGTCATACGTTTGGGGTTACACGATCATCAATGATGTGACTGCCAGAAACGTGCAGAAGAGGCACCAGCAGTGGTATCGGGGCAAGAGTCTCGACGGCTATCTACCCATGGGTCCCTGCATCGTGACAGCGGACGAGATAGGAGATGTCCATGATCTGCGCATTTCCTGCTATGTGAACGGTGAGAAGCGGCAGGACAGCAGCACGGCGCTCATGATCACTACGATCGAAGAGGCTGTCGAGGAGCTGTCGCGCGGAATGACGCTGAAGGCCGGGACGATCATTGCGACCGGAACGCCGGGCGGCGTGGCTATGGGAATGGATACGCCGAAATTCCTCGGGAAGGGAGATGTCGTGCGGTGTGAGATCAGCGGGATCGGAGAGCTGGAGAATGTAGTCGGGTAAATGGAGTTATGTAAAAGAAGTGATGATGTGTCTCCTTTTGCGCACCATATAAAAACGGGTGGTTCAAAACCACCCGTTTTCCTCGCATACTCTGTATATTCCGTCATCCAGGTTGGCAGGTGCGACCAGGTCTGCCGCGGCTTTGAGCGCGGGATGACCGTTGCCCATGGCAATCTTATAGAATTCGGGGGCGAACATGTCCATATCGTTGAGATCGTCACCGAATACGACCACATCCTCCGGACCTCCGCCGACCAGCTCCAGCATCCTGTAGATCCCTTCTCTCTTGCAGTCCTGCTGGACCAGCAGATACTCCGGTTCAAACCAAATGTGCCCCAGAAGTTCTGCGGACGGGAGGATCTGCAGCAGCTCTTCCTCGCTCATCTGCGGGATCGAAATATACAATTTATAAATGACCCCTTTTTCCTCAGGCGTATACTTTTCGTCGATCACATATCTGGTCGGTTCTTTCCTGATCCCGGCCTGATCATAGAACTTAAAATCCCTGGTCCTGACCAGCTCGGAATCTTCATCGGCGACGAGAACGCCGTATCCCTTTTCGACTGCTTCATTATACAGTTTGAGAGCATTTTCATAGATCAGCGGGCTGTTTTCCACCAGCTTCCGGTCTACGACGATCGCTTTTCCGCCGTTGCACACCATGTTGTCGAATCCGTTCTGGTCGAAGAACTTCCTCGCTTTGTAATGCGCCCTGCCGGTGTTGATGGCCACAAAGTGGCCCGCATCACGAAGCTTTTCCAGTGCTTCGGCTGCCGAGGGGACTATTTTGCCCGTTTCCCTGTCTGTCAGTGTCCCGTCAATATCAAAGAAGAAGTATTTCTTTTTCATAAATAGACCTCGCCGTTCATTTATTTCTCTTAATTGATCAAGCCATTTGCTCAAGTCATTTACTCCAGTGACTCGCCGTTGCTTGCGATTACCTTTTGGTACCAGTAAAAGGAATTCTTCCTGATCCTTTTCATCGTCCCCTGTCCTTTGTCATCCAGGTCGACGTAGATGAAGCCGTAGCGCTTGCTCATCTCTCCCGTGGAAGCAGAGACCAGGTCGATCGGGCCCCAGGTGGTGTATCCCCACAATTCAACGCCATCGAGTGTGACAGCATCGCGCATCGACTTGATATGATCCCGGAGGTAGTCAATGCGGTAGTCGTCGTTGATCGTGCCGTCGGATTCAACGGTATCATGGGCACCAAGTCCGTTCTCGACGATGAACAGAGGGATCCGGTAGCGGTCGTACAGGTCGTTTAAGGTCAGGCGCAGGCCGAGCGGGTCGACGACCCAGCCCCAGTCGGAGGCCTTGAGATAAGGGTTCTGCGTTCCGCTGAAGAAGCTGTCCTTGTTGGGGTCAGGCGTGTCCTGCGCCGAGACAGTGCGGTTGGAGTAGTAACTGAAGGACACAAAGTCGACAGTGCCGACCTTGAGGATCTCCCGGTCGTCCTCAGCGTAAGGGATCTTGAATCCGCCGCGTTCGTATTCTTTGAGCATATAGGAGGGATATTCGCCAAAAACCTGCACATCGATCAGTCTGTAATTCATCCGGTTCTCCGCCTGTGCCTTGAGCATATCCTCCGGACGGCAGGCTGCGGGATAGACTGTTCCGGCTGCCATCATGCATCCGATTTTATTGGCAGGATCGATCTCATGGCCGATCCTGACTGCCCATGCGCTGGCTACCAGTTCGTGGTGGGCAGCGGTGTTGGTGACGTGATAGCGGTCTTCGCCCTCGTCAAAACAGATCCCGGCGCCCATGAAGGGGAGATGGTAGAGAACGTTGATCTCGTTAAAGGTCAGCCAGTAGCGGACAAGCCCTTTGTATTCGGTAAAGAGCGTTGTGACCAGGCGCTTGTAAAATCCGATCATCTTCCGGCTGCGCCAGCCCCCGTATTCCTTAATGAGGTGGATGGGGCAGTCAAAGTGCGTGATCGTTACCAGCGGCTCGATGTTGTACTTTCTGCACTCGAGGAAGAGCTCACGGTAGAACTCGATGCCTTTGCGGTTGGGCTCGGTCTCGTCGCCGTTAGGATAGATCCTGGTCCATGCGATGGAGAGGCGGTAGACGGAAAATCCCATCTCTGCGAAAAGCCGTATGTCCTCTTTAAAGTGGTGGTACATGTCGATGCCTTGTTTGGCAGGATAGAAATATCCCTCTTCAAAGTCGAGCATCTTGCGGCGGCCGCCGGTCACGAAACGGCGTTCCGGGCCGTTGGGGATTACATCGACATTGGCAAGGCCGCGGCCGTCCAGATCATAGGCGCCTTCGCACTGATTTGCGGCTGTGGCTCCGCCCCAGAGAAAGTTTGCGGGAAAAGACATAAGGGGCTCCTTTTGTAAAGATTCTGCCTGTTTTTCGTTTTTACTATTATACTACCATGTGCTTATGCAGTTTTGGGCATAATTTCTGTGAATTGCTGTCGATTTCAGATCGGCCTGCTGATGTATCTTTGTCGCTTACCGGGCGACCTTGAGAAGTAATGCAAGTGATATCATGTGAATTAAACCGATGGTTTAATGACATTTGGAGCAGACAAGTGTATAATGCTTTTACTGATGTTCCTGCTAATAATGATACCGCATTTAAGGAGGAGATCATGACAAAAACTATTTCTTTCCCTGTGATTAACCTTAAGAGCACAGGCAGCAACATCGAGAGCTGCCGCCGGGAAGCCGGCCTGAGCGTGCGGGATCTTCAGGACTACTTCGGGTTCGAGTACCCGCAGGCCATTTATAAATGGCAGCATGGCGAATGCCTGCCCACAGTTGATAACCTCCTGGCTCTTTCCAGGATCCTCGAGGTGAAGATGGAAGACCTCCTGGTTTATGAAGACCAAGAGGTCTCTTTTTTGGAGACAGGGGACGGTTCTTCAGGGGACAGGGGACGGTTCTCTGTCTCCTTTTATTGTGTCAGGGGACGGTTCTTCTTCTGTTCCCAGCGCATAAAACTCGGGAACACGCAGCTCTTCTGTCGATCACTTGCCGGTTGGGCTCAGGAAGCTTTTTCATGACAAACTGCATCCATGAGTTTTCCTAAAGGACTCTAAAACTCTGCATTTTCGGAGGTTTTAAAGGCCTCGTTGGGCTGAGACCATCTCTCTAAGATGTTTTGCATACATGAAGTATAAGCTTACCCTTTTCACATGTATGCAACTTGTTACAAAACAAGCTTACTGGTCCAATCGGAATGTTATTCTCCGGCAATTTAGGCCAATTCCAGATGGAATCTCAAAATCCCCGGATGCAAAATCTTCAAAAGGGTTGTCTCAGCCCAACCGCAGATCTGTCGTCAACAGTTCCCCAGTTTCAGGCTAAGTTCTCGATCCCAAAGCTTAAGTTCCCGAGCCAAAGGCTCGGGGACGGTTCTTTTGTGTCAAAAGAACCGTCCCACTGACACATGCCCTGTCTCCCTCGAGGAGACAGAGAACCGTCCCCTGTCTCCCTGTCTCACTAAACCATCGGTTTAATGCATCCCTGCCCCTCCCCTGCTATCATAAGATCATCGACAGGGAACAAAACAAAAGTCCCGATCAAGGAAGTCAGGCAGAGAACCGACTTCCGGGCGAACAAAGGATTTCCTGCCGGATACAGGCGCATACAGCAGCGCTGTCAGAACAAGAGTTGATAAAAGGAAACACCACATAACAGGGCAAAACCCAGGCCGTGTGGCACCCGTTGACCTTCCACCCTGAACTGTTCCGAGAGGAGGTGCAGTCACCGTTGGATATTCTGACAGAACAATTTCTATGATCAACTATGATTTAAATCCGCGTCTGATCAAATATCCGGTCATTTTCCCGCGTTTGCCTATGGCGTCCACCACGACCGGCGTGCAAAACACCGCTGTGGAAGCAGAGCATGAAACCTGTCATGGACGGCCCCGGCGTTTATGGAATAGGGCAAAGGGGAAGTCACATCAAACATGAAAGGCGGAATGCCGAGCGGACAGGCGGCGCGGCGCATTCTCTGCCAAAATCCCGAAACGGGGAGGACAAAAGCGAACAACTCAGTAAGGCATTGGGGAACGAGAAAGGTTCTCCGCAGGCAGACCGCAGCGGCACGGGGCTGAAATGCTCCCGGTGATCGTGTTTTTCTACAAGGGCGAGTGAAAAACAGCGGCTTCCTGCTGCCGGCAGCACGAAACGGCGTGAGCAGACGTGCACCGGACAGATCACTCCCGCAGGAACGCCCCTGCGGGCACTTATCTGAAGCGTGACCTCACGTCCTCGCGGCGGCTGAAATGTCGCCAGCAATGAGGAAAGGAGGAGAAGAAAATGACTTATCTGGACGATCTGAAAACAGAAGCCAATTACACCCGCACCCTGAACGGTGCCAAAACGCACGGCAGCACCGGCAGTGCATGCCTGGACTTCTTTGCCGTCGCAGGCGGGATGCGCTACCGCAGACCTGCAGAACAGATCAGGCTGTTCGACCGCGCGTATATCGAGACCCCGGATCTCGCGATGAAGCTGCTTTTCCATATGCGCGACATCCGCGGCGGCATGGGCGAGCGCAGACTTTTCAGGACGCTGATGCGCCACGTGGCTTTCACCTGGCCGGAATCCGCCAGAAAGAATGCAGCATACATTGCACAGTTCGGACGATGGGATGACCTGCTGTGCCTTTTGGACACACCTGCCAAAATACAGGCAGTCCGGACGATCAAAGACCAGCTGGCAGAAGATGAGGACGCGCTCAAACGCAGGGAGGCAGGAGAAGAAGATGCGCATATCTCTCTTTTGGCAAAGTGGATGCCTTCGGACAACGCATCCAGCCCGCGCACGCGAAAAAACGCGCAGAAGCTGATGAGCGCTCTTAATATGAATCAGAAAGAGTATCGCCGTCTGGTGACCGCGCTCAGGGCGCGCATCGGCCTGACAGAGCGCCAGCTGACCAAAAAGCAGCCGGAAAAGATCAATTATGAGGCTGTGCCTGCGCAGGCGATGCTGAAATACCGTGGCGCGTTTGAGCGGATCGATAAGGACCGTTTCGAGAATTACCTGGTCGAAGTGTGCGCAGGGGAGAAGAAGATCCATGCGGATACACTGTTTCCGTATGAAGTGCTCAGGCCCTTTTTTTACGGCGGCTACTGGAACAGAGGTACTCCCGACGGCATAAACACTCTGGAACAGCTGTGGGAGCACCTGCCCGGAGCCGTGGGCAACGTGAATGCCATCAGTGTGGTTGATACGTCCGGATCCATGTATTGGCGTTATGGACCGCTGACGCCTGCACTGGTCTCTCAGGCGATGGGCTTGTACTGCGCGGAGCGCTGCAAAGGATATTTCCACAATCACCTGATCACGTTTGAGAGTACCCCGCACCTGGTCGAGATCCACGGCGCGAACCTGCTTGACAAACTCAGGTATATCGACACCCTGCCCTGGGGCGGAAGCACGAACCTGGAAGCTGTTTTTGAACTTATCCGCCGCACAGCGTTGAAAAACAATGTCATGCAGGAAGAACTGCCTTCGGTGATCTATATTTTTTCGGACATGGAGTTCAACTACTGCATGAGAAATGCAGACAAGACTGTGTACGAAAATGCCAGAGACCTATTTGAAGCTAGTGGTTACAAGATGCCCGCAGTTGTGTTCCATAACGTGAACAGCTGGCAGATGCAGACGCCTGTCACGGCGCACACGCGCGGAACGGCGCTGTCGAGCGGTGCTGCGACTAATACAATGGCGCACAAGTTCGACGGAAATATCACGCCTATGGAGCACATGCTCCGCGTGCTCGGCAGTGAGCGGTATGCGATAATCAGGGCGTAATGCTTTGGTGTCACGGGGACGGTTCTTTTGACACCTTTTGACTCTAAAAGGTGTCAAAAGAACCGTCCCCGTGACACCCTTCTGACACCATCAGATTATATAAAGATCATTCTCGTGGTATCTGGAAATGATCAGCGCCTCGCGCGTAGAGACTGCGCCCATGGAATAGTCTTCAATTGAAGTACCGTTCAGGATTTCTTCCGAGACCAGAAGATTGTGGGAGAACGGCTGGTCGGCCACCTTGATGACCCCGGAGCCGGCCGGCTCCTGACGGCTGTAATACGGGTCAAAAACTCTGCATCTGTTCCCGTCTTTCCCTGTTACCAAAATATAGTGGCCATATCCGTTCAGAAAGACATGGAGGACAATGGCAGAACCATGTTCCAGCGCTTCGGTCAGGCCGCTGCCTTCTCCCCAATAGACGTCTTTTTTTTCCGCAAACCGGCTCTCAATAGGCAAAAGGCCTGCATATCTGAGTTCATTCAGCCACGAGCCAAAATAGCGAATAGCCGCTCCACTGGTTCCGTAACGTCCTACATGTCCGTTTTCATCAAAACTGTCAAGCGTGCCCTGGCCGATATGCCGCATGACATCCGGAGGAATCTCGCTGCGATCGAACATGTAAATGATCGCGTTCGTCATGGATGTCGGGCCGCAGTCATATTCAGTTGCCTGATAGCGCAGTGGTGATTTCATGATTTCTGTTATGTTAATGAACTGATTTACAGTGAAACGATGAAACTTGTGTTAGTATATTTTATATCCTTTTCACCTAGTAAGTCAATAGGTAATACAGAGGTGAAAATACAGCAGGGAGGTAATTTATTATGAAGATCGCTGTTTTGAACGGAAGCCCTAAGGTAGGCAACACAGCTGCTATGGTCAACGCATTTGCAGAAGGTGCGAAAGAGGCCGGACATGAGGTCGAGATCCTGCATGTCGGTAAGATGAAGATCAACGGATGTCTTGCATGTGAGTTCTGCCATGGCAAGGGCGCGGGCACATGCGTTCAGAAGGACGATATGGAGAAGGTCATGCCGGCTTACAAGGAAGCTGATATGGTCGTTTTTGCGTCCCCTATTTACTATTATATGATTTACGATTTCAAGATTACGACAGGCAAAGGTGAAACCCTGAACCTTGCGGATTACAAAGGCAAGGTCATCATGGTCGTCAACACGGCGACCGGCTGCGGATTTACTCCGCAGTATGCACCTATTGAGCAGATGTATAAGGATTATCATGATCAGGGACTTGGGATCCTCGATATTCCCTGCAACCAGTTCGGCGGACAGGCGCCCGTGACACCCTTGACACCTCACCGCTCCATCAACCCCTCCTCACAGATCCCGCGCATGTTGGCGGCGATGAGATCAAGGCAGTGATACATATTCTCGCGCATCTCATCAGTGATGCCCTGGCCGGCCAGGTCGAGGGCCACAGCAGCGCGCGCCCGAATCTGCGCAGCGAGCTCCCGCCCGCGGGGAGTGAGCTTCGGATTGATCCTGTATTTGGGACCGCTGTACGGCTCCAGAATCTCTTTTTTCTGAAAATCGGCGAGCGCACGGGAGACATCCGCCTTGTCGCGCTGGCACAGGTCAGCGAGCCTGGCGGCCGTGATCTCTCCTTCGTAACCATCGAGCAGCAGCAGATACAGCGCATGTGTGCCCCGCAGCCCGTACTTTTTCATTTCTTCAGTCGCGATCTTGTTCCAGTATCTGGAAATACTGAAAATGTCCAATGAAAAATGCTCAAAACGGTTTTCCATCATATCATCCTTTCCGTCTGCAATGAGGCGGCTCGAAAAACTCGCATGCATCATCGCAGCCAGGGTTTTCCTGCAACAGCCTTATTGTACCCCACCGGATTTAAAATAAGCAACCGCAACAGCGCCGGGGCCGGCATGTGTGCCGACGACACTGCTGAGCTGGACGCAGTCCAGATCGGAGACCTGATCTTTCCACAGGCTCTGGCTGTCCTGAATATACTGGCGCAGCGTGTGATCGGAGAGACCGGTGTAGCCGAGCAGTAGAGGCATGGAGAAATCGACCCCGTCCTTGCGGATCTGCTCTGCCAAAAGATTGTTGGCCTTTTTGGAGCCGCGAGCCTTGCCGAGCACGGCAAGCTCACCTTCCCGTGCCGTGAGGACTGGCTTGATGCCCAGAATGCCGCCGGCTAACGCGGCAGCGCCGGAGAGCCTGCCACCCTTTTTCAGGTACTCGAGAGTATCGACCATGGCGACAAGACCGATCTCATCGCGCTTTTCGGACAAGTGCTGTGCCAGCTCGTCGAGCGCCATGCCTTCTGAGGCGCAGCGCAGAGCGTACTCTGCGAGAATACCGGAACCAATGGAAACATTCAGGCTGTCTACGACGCGGACATTCGGGTAATCCTCAGCGGCAATACAAGCACTCTGATAGGTGCCGGAGAGGTGTGAGGAGATCGTGATCACGATGGCTTCTTCTCCTTTCTCCTTAAGTTCTCTGAAAATATTAATAAAAGAATCCGGAGTCGCCTGACTGGTCTTGGGAAGCTCCGGGGCGGAAGTCAGCTTCTTGTAGAATTCCTGCTTGCTCAAAGTGACGCCGTCAATATAATCCGTCTCTCCAAATGAGACGGTGAGCGGGACTACGGTAAAAAGACTGCTGTATTTTTCTGCAATATCAACTGTGGAATCGGTAATGATCCTGATTGCCATTTATATGTTCCTCCTAATAAAACTCTGATTAAAACGAATGTTGATTTATCAACGTCTAGGAGAATAGCACACGACTTGTTGATTTGTCAACAAGTATTTTGACGTTTCCTGATTGCGGACCGGGGTGAATCATTTATAATGGACTAATAACAGATGGACTATCACGGAGGAAAACACGTTGCAGAAGGACGAAAAAAAGGTAGAGTATCTGGAACTGATCTATGATCTGATCTTTGTCTATATCATCGGGAGGAACAATTCTCTGCTGCGTCAAGTGGAGGGCGGCTTCGTCACGGGATCCACTTTTCTGGTCTACGTATTCTGCACGCTTGCCATCATTCAGATCTGGAATTTTTCCACCTACTACATCAATATGCACGGGCGCAATGGTATACGGGACCACATTGCCCTTTTGCTGAATATGTATCTGCTCTACTATATCGGAGAGGGAATCGGGCCTCACTGGGGCAGCTACCAGAAGAAGTTCCACATCGCATGGGCGCTGATCCTGATCAATCTCGGTATTCAGTACGCCATCGAACTGCGCAGTCACAGAGGACACCCGGTGGAGGAGCGGACCATTAAGCGCAAGATGATCGTTCTTTTCGGAGAAGCGGCTTTGGTGCTGGCAGTGCTCCCTGTCTATAACAAGACCGGTGTGTTCCTTGCAGCAGTGCCGATCGTGTACGGTCTTGTGATGACTCTGATCCTCGCTGATGAAAATAAAGCGGAACTGGTGGACTTCCCGCATCTGTCAGAGAGAGCAATGCTGTATGTGGTCTTTTCTTTCGGGGAGATGATCATTGTCATCGCTTCCTATTTTGACGAAGAATTCACATTGAATTCTGCCTATTTCTCCGGCATGTGCTTCCTGATCGTGGTGGGCCTGTTCCTCTGCTATGAGGTACTGTATGACCGGATCATTGACCGGGAAATGAAGACATCGGGGGTCAATTACATGATCATCCATATCTTCCTGATCTTTGCCATGAACAATATCACGACATCGTTGGAGTTCATGCGCGACGAACAGGTGCGGCTTCTGCCGAAAATACTGTTTTTGATCAGTTCTTTGCTGCTGTACTATTTCTGCCTGTTTGCACTGCAGTTGTTTGCAAAGCCGCAGTTCAAGCTTTGCCGCCGCTTGCTGGGACCGATTGTTGTGACCACGATTGCGTTTGTTGCAGCAATGATCCTTCTCAGAGAGAATATGCGGCTCAATATTTTGATAACGGTCGTTTATGCCTTTGTCATGTTCCTTGAGATCTGGCGTTTCAGCAGGCAGGAATGTGACGAATGCCTTGGATGATCCGGATGAGTTTTGATGATATGCATCCGATTGTTTGGAAGAGGATCAGGGAAGAGGATTAGAATGCAAAAAAGAACGGGGTTCCGGTTTGGCCGGACTCCCCGTTTTTATGATTAATTTATGTGTTATTTTTTCTCAATGGTTATCAACTTGATTCCGGATTCCATACCAACTGCGATCTCATCTGCGTTGCTGGTATATCCTTCAGGAAGGTTCAAAAGCTCGACCTTGAGCTCTTGGGCGTTCTCAGTGTAGTAGGTGACCATGCCGTCATCATCGGTCGTGAGCGTCTCGTCCACATTGTCGTTGTACAGGTGGATCTGTGCACCGGGATAGGGACCTTCCTCATTATCCGCGACAATGAAAATGTATCGGGAAACCTGCTTTCCTTCATAATCGTCGCCCTTGAGAGAATCGATGGATTCATTTTTCATCCCGATCATGAAGGAAAGACCGTGATCCTCTTTGTCCTGAAGCAGTTCGGAGAGTTTCGCTTCCGAGCCGTCTGTGAGCGGAAGAGAGAAATCCGGAGCCGGCTGCTGCGCTGCTACAGCCAGATTTGAAGAATTTATCTTATCGAGCTTGTCCGAGATGTAAGCTCTGATTCCAAAATAACCGTCCCCTGTCTCCCTTGAGGATATAAAGTATGAAAAAATCAAAAATGAGACTGTTAGCCGCATCAATTCTGATCTCTGCAGTTTTAGGGACAACGGCCTGCGGCCCGCATCCGGCAGAGCAGAGCGAAGCGCATACCGAAAGTGAAAATGAGATACACACTGAAGCGGAAGGCGAAATACATGTCGCCGCCGACGGAAGCGACGAAACAGGCAGCGGGACTATGGAAGCACCGTTCGCCACGATCGCATATGCTGCAGAATCAATGCCCGGATCTCATATCATTGTACATGAAGGTGAGTACCGGCCGTTTGAACTGGGCCCGGAGTGCTCAGGCAGCGAAGAATTTCCCACAGTCATCCGCGCGGCGGAAGGGGAGAGAGTCGTTATTGACGCTGAAGTGGGAGAAAACGCCACCGCGGACGCAGCGGAAGGCGAGACGACCTCGGGTCAAAAAACAGACAGAATCGGCATCAGTCTTTTGAACGTAAGGCACATATCGGTCGAGGGACTGGAAGTACGGGGCGGTACACACGGAATCCGGTATTTGAGCACAAATGAAGCCGGAGAAGAGCCGCTTGCTGACATCAGCATCAGAAACTGCACCGTTCACGGTGTGCGCGGGATCCACGGTATAAATGTATATGCGTGCAATGACAGGGCGCCGGTTGCGGATCTTACGATCGAAGGGTGCGAAGTATATGATTGTGAGTGCGGATCGAGCGAGTCTCTGGTCCTGAACGGCAATATCGACGGCTTCCTCATCGCGGGAAACAGAGTTCACGATAATAACAACATCGGGATCGATATGATCGGATTTGAAGGGCTGGCGAAACATCCGGATGGAGTGGGAAACGGGAACCCTTACGATGCAGACCAGGTGAGGAACGGGATCTGCCGGGATAATGTGATCTACAATATAAGTACGGAGGGAAATCCTGCTTATTATGAGGACGGGGAGTATGATCTCAGCGCAGGAGGGATCTATGTTGACGGCGGACGGGATATAGAGATCTGCAATAATTTCATATTCCGCTGCGATATAGGGCTGGAGGTCGCAACAGAACACAGCCCGGATGACAATGAACTGTTCCGGGTCACCGGAGTCAGAGTGCATGACAATGTTATAGCTGATTGTACGGGATGGACGGGGATCTGTTTTGGCGGATATGATCGGGACCTCGGTTTCACGGAAGAATGTGAATTCGACCACAACACACTTGTGGACAATGAGGTGCAGATCGGAGTACAGCGAAGCAGGAATAATCGCATCTACGCCAACCTTATCATCGGCGGAGAAACGGGTGTGGAGTATAACGAAGACTGCCGGAAAGAGGATATGGTTAATGATATCAGAGGAAATGTTTCGGCGGAAATCGGGGATGAGGAAAGCTGGAGGGAAGAATACGGAGCCTCTTATGAGGACAGGGAGGAGATTGCGGATGGATTCCATTCACGGGTCGAGGAGATCGGTTCGCGATTTGTGCCGGATGAGGATATGATGGAATTGTACCGCTGATGGTGTCAAGGGGACGGTTCTTCTGACAACTTTTCGGGAGACAGGGGACAAAGAACCGTCCCCTGTCTCCCGAAAAGTTGTCAGAAGAACCGTCCCCTTGACACCAACCGCCCCCTGTCTCCCCTTGTCATCATCCGTCCGCAATAGGTATAATAGTCTTGGCAAATAGTACTCTACTCAAGGAGAAGCGCTCATGAAGAAAAGATTAAAAAATACCACCGCGTTAGCTTTATCTATGATCGCAGGGATCACCGCGATATGCGGAATTATGTCTCAAGGAATCGAGGCAAGTGCGCAGGCTGACTACGTAGTCAGAGATGAAAAAATCACTTACAGAGGGCACACTTATGCATTCATGGATGCAGGGGAGTACCGGTTGAATTCTTATCGCGAAGTGGAAGATTTTTGCCGGAGCATGGGAGGGCACCTGGCAGTCATTAACGACAATGATGAGAATGGTTTTCTGTTTGAGACTCTCCAAAACAGCTTTTCCACGACAGCCTTTTTCGGATACTCAGACCATGAGCAGGAATCTGTATGGGTATGGTCAGACCAAACCAGTGCTTACGAGAACTGGACAAACTACGGAAAGTGGGATCAGCCGGATAATGGGATCGAATACGGCGGAGACGAAGACTATGCAGAGTTCAATTATGAACGGGGAAAGAGTATTTTGCCCAATGACGGCACATGGAATGACGCACCGTTCAGGCAAAATACAGACATTTTCATTTGTGAGTGGGAATATGAGGAAGAGCAGGATGATCCATTTACGAGACTGACTGAGATGGAGAGTGTTATCAATGCAGTATTGTTTGCATGCGATCTGGAAGGATTGGATACATTAGAACCGTCTGTAAATAATAACGAATTTTTCTGGGATACGATGTGTACATATTGCAACTCCTATCCTGTCACCAGAGAAATAGGGGCAATGAATTATCCGAGATATGGAGAAGATGGGAATTATCAAGGTGTTCCGAATTACGTGCTCAGAAATGCAGCTTATGCTATGTTCTCTGATTTTGACGGAACTTTCCCGGAATTAGGTGATAATACCGACCGTGCCATTGCAGGTGATGATGAGTGTTATGGAATTGCGATTGCTGACAGCATTTCCTTTGTCACACTCAGAAGCTGGAACCTTCTCGATGACGGCTCGATCGCTGCTGTCTATTACACTGCATATGAAGACGGAACTCCGACTGTGTCATATGAAGTGGACATGAAGCCGAATCCGAATTACCACAAGGAGGGTGGCCCGGAAACCTATTACTATACGATCGTGGGGATTACAAAGTTCTATTAGGTCTGTTTGATGTAAAGGGGTGTCAAGGGGACGGTTCTTCTGACACCTTTTGGACTCAAAAGGTGTCAGAAGAACCGTCCCCTTGACACCCCTGACACTTTGGAGAGAAACAAATGGTAATCATGACACTGGAAGGAATCGGCATATCCTTCGGAGATACAGTACTGCTGCAGAACGTGACGCAGGGCATAGAGGAATACGACAGGATCGGCGTGATCGGCATCAACGGCACGGGAAAGTCAACCCTTCTGGCGATCATCGCAGGCGCCCTGCAGCCGGATGAGGGAAAGATCATCACCAGAAACGGCCTGAAGATCTCATATCTTCCGCAGAATCCGGTCTTTGATCCCCAAAGGAGCATTCTGGAGAATGTCGTTCAAAATATCGAGCAGGCCCAGGAGTTTTGGAACGTGCAGGGAGAAGCAGCCGCCATGCTGCTAAAGCTCGGGATCGAAGATCCTTCTGTAATGCCCGATACTCTGTCCGGCGGGCAGAGGAAAAGAGCCGCCCTGGCAGCGGCACTTCTCACGCCCGGCGATATTTTAATACTGGATGAGCCGACCAACCACCTGGACCACGAGATGATCGAGTGGCTGCAGGAGCAGCTGGCGAGCTTTAAAGGCGCGATCGTCATGGTTACGCATGACCGGTATTTTCTGGACGAAGTGACGTCCACCATTTGGGAGATCGACCGGGCTAATGTGT
>ODAI010826192.1_pt1 | contig 16298 bp, 15 predicted proteins | sample 1539321 | NCBI WGS metagenome assembly ODAI01 (sample SAMN02144231, study PRJEB22623) | gut metagenome | biome: sheep rumen | host: Ovis aries | place: New Zealand
CTGGATTTAAAAATGATGAAATATATTGGTTCTGGATATTTCAATGATACGGAGGTGGAAGAAATTAATTTCTCTTCTACATTCGTGCAAATGCAAGACCAAGCATTTAAAGGGACTAAACAACTCAAAAGAATAAATTTTACAAATTCGTTGAGTAATGTCATTATTCCAAAACAATGTTTTTCTGATTGCTCAAATCTGGAATCAATACTTTTCGATTGTCCTGCTATTCTGGAAGGATTAGCTTTCAGTTTTGACAATAATATTAAAGAGATTACTTTCAATAAATATGCGAAGATTAATTCCAAAGCTTTTCTGGTAGAAACAAATCATAGTAGCAATTCTTCTATACATAAAGTTATATTTAATGCTCCTGTAGATATAGAAAGCGAAGGACTCATGTACGTAGACACCATTGTGTTCAATGCCACCCCAATAAATCTTGCAAGTGATTTCTCTAAATGCCATAATATCATCATTCCAAAGAACAAATCCGAAAGATTTATATCATGGGGAATAAATAGTGAATATTTAATTGATCCATTTGCGGATCTCACTTTGGATATTATAGTTACTGAACCTGGCAATATTTTAAAATACTTACCGATTGATAAACTTACACAGATCACATCTTTAACGGTTACAGGTCACCTTTATGAAACGGACTTGGCAATTATCAAACAATGCGTCAATTTACAATATCTCAACTTGGCAGACACATATATTTCCGAATCTCCAACAAGTCAAGAACGCAGAGAAGCAGAGAATAAAATGTGGCAAGATTTCGCAGAACTTTCTACCATAGATGCAGGAATAAAATTAGAAACGGGACAAAGTAACAAAAGAGAGGCTAAGCAGCAAATTGCTGCTGCTGTTAACGCAGCGGCAATGATGCAGCAAGAAGACATGCCGGAATGCTATATTCCTGCTGCTGCATTTGAGAATATGCGATTGAAAGAAGTGGTTCTTCCTAAAACACTAAAAAAAATCTACGCCTCTGCTTTCGGAGGATGCAAATCACTTACAAAAATTGATCTCGGAGAAAATTTGGAATCTATAGGTAGAGGAGCGTTTGCCGAAACTATTTTGGAAGAAATATCATTCCCTGTTACATTGAAAGAGATTCAAGGTAATGCCTTTAACAAAGTGTCAACATTGAAAGTAATAGATTTATCTAATTGTCACATGGAAAAATTATTTAGTGCAATAGGTGGAGGAGAAGTGAATGCAGAAATAGGTTGCATGCCAAATCTTGAAACTATTTACATGCCACAAGGAATGACTACTTTTAGTCCTTTCGTAAACATGGACTGCTCGGGACTAAAAAATGTGTATGTTGGGAAGGATGTAAAGGTAATGAACGCTTCGCTAAATAATATGAATCTCCATTTCCAAAGTGAGATGGCTCCAGAGTTAAATTCCTTTAGCCATTTTGAGGAGATTAAGAATTGTACAATTTATGTACCTAAAGACGGAAATATTACATCATATTATGCGAAGTTTAATGGTAATGGAAATAAAATCGTTCAGGAGAAATAATTATGGCAGAATACAAACCTTTCTTAATGTGTGATGATTCAGAGAAAGACGGACACGCAGAAACAATGATGGATTATATCTTGTCATGGAGCTTGCGCTGCACAAAATATCCATTTATCAAGGATAATAAGCCACTTTTGTACCATTACTGCAAATTCATTCTTTGCACGTTAATTGACAGGTTGCAAGATATGAGCAAGATAACTATTGATGATGTGCGAGTATGGAAACAAGAGCAGTATATTGATTTGTGGGTAGAGGTAGATTTGCATATAGATAATAGAGAAGAACACCACGCAATTTTGATAGAAGATAAGTATTATATAGGAGTGCATGACGACCAATTAGCGCGTTATAAACGGATTTTTGAAGAACATTACCAAGACAAAGAAACCTATCCAGAAAATAAACGCCATTATGTTTTGATAACTTGTCTCTATAGCGATAACATATATTATGCGCCATTAGCACAAGCTGCCAAAGAAAACGGGTTCAAAATATATCAACTTTACGACATAGTGGACAATTCTTTAGGTTACCGAGAATCAGAAAGCGACATCTTTAATGAACTGTTTTTAAGGGAATGGGTATAAACGAGAAGGATAAATTTGTGTGATAAATCACCTTTTCTATTCCGCTTGGCGTCCCCCGCCAAGCGGATTTTCTTTCTTGGTAGTTCTGCGGTACATGAATGCCACGTCCTCTTCTTCCTTTCCTCTGCATTCCATGCCGGTTCTATAAAAATTTGCATGACAATCTTGGCGATATTGGCGATATCGCCAAAAACGACAATATCGCCATGCAAAAAATCCCTCACTTTTCTCACATTTCTCATATCATTTTTTTGCTTTGCACTTTCTGCACTTTTTGCACTTTCCCGTTCCAAAGTGCAAATAGTGCAAAGTCATTTTTTTCTTTGCTATCCTTTTGCTAATTCATTTTTTTCGAACGCGCTGTTCGAAAATTGTTCGTTAATTGTTCTTATATATTCTTAGTCATTCGTTAACCATTCTCGGACCTATTACGTACCCTGAACGGACCCGGAAACCGATTCAAACGCCTCTCCGAAACACCCCAAACCGTACGTACACGTCCGTAATGGTCGCGAGATGGTCACGGAAATGAAAGCTAAATACACACTCAATACATGCTAATTTAGCGCCTCTTTCGTGGGTGTTTCGTGGGTTTTTCGCGGGTCTTAGATGGATGCCGTGGGGAGATTTTGCAAAATAATTCGCTTAACTGATCTCGCCCCAATTGTAGGACTGAGAGATGCGGAGGAAGTCTAAATGACGTTTGTAGATGCGGTTCATTTCGTCCTCAAGGAGCGGGTCCTGGTCTAATATGTCCATGGCGGCTTGACGCGCTAAGGCGACAAGTCGTCCGTCGGTTGCCAAGTTGGCGATGTGAAGCGCAAAAGGCGTGCCGGACTGCATGGTTCCTTCCAAATCGCCCGGACCGCGGAGTTGAAGATCTGCTTCGGCGATGCGGAAACCGTCGTTGGTCTCCACCATGATATTCATTCGTTTGCGGGTCTCTGAACTCATCTCAAAGTCGGTCAGCAGGATGCAGAAACTCTGGTCTCCGCCACGGCCGACCCTTCCGCGGAGCTGATGCAACTGGCTGAGACCGAAACGCTCGGCATTCTGGATGATCATAACTGTGGCATTGGGCACGTTCACTCCCACTTCGATGACCGTAGTAGCCACCAAGATCTGGGTCTCGCCTGTGGCAAAACGACTCATCTGCAGATCCTTGTCCGCGGCTTTCATCTGACCGTGTACCATGGAGATTTTATATTCCGGAAAAGCTTCGCAGAGTTCGTTGAAACCGTTCTGCAAGTCCTGAAGATCCATTTTCTCGTTCTCTTTGATCAGCGGATAGACGACATAGACCTGCCGTCCGTCCTGTATCTGTTTGCGGACGAACGAATAGACCTGTGCGCGGCGCTTGATGTCGTAATGGATGGTCTGCACGGGTTTGCGTCCCGGCGGCAGTTCATCGATGATGCTGACGTGCAAATCGCCATAGACGGTCATCGCCAGCGTACGCGGAATAGGTGTTGCGGTCATGACGAGGATGTGTGGCGGCAACTGGTTCTTGGTCCATAGTTTGGCGCGCTGGGCTACTCCGAAGCGGTGTTGCTCGTCGATGACGACGAAACCGAGGTTCTGCCACTGAACGGCATCCTCCAGTAACGCGTGCGTACCTATTAATATATGGATTGTGCCGTTCATGATACCATTATGGATCGGCACACGGTTCTTGGCCGTTGTGGAGCCTGTCAAAAGCGCCACATGCACAGCATCGCCCAACGGAGCCAAGAAAGCTTTGAGGGTCTCGTAATGTTGGTTCGCGAGGATCTCCGTCGGCGCCATGATACAGGTCTGGTAATTATTATCTACTGCCAATAAGCAGCATAGCAATGCCACTAATGTCTTGCCGGAGCCCACATCGCCTTGCAGGAGGCGGTTCATCTGATGTCCGGACTTGAGATCGTCGTGGATCTCATGGATCACCCGTTTCTGTGCGCCGGTGAGGTCAAACGGCAGGGCTTTGTACAAGGCGTGAAAACGGCTTCCGACAAGCGGCATGGCGAAACCGGGATTCTGCTCACGCCGTTTCATCTGTCTCAGAATCTGCAACTGAACGTAGAACAATTCCTCGAATTTGAGTCTTGCCCGTGCGTTCTGCATGGAGAGGGTGTCTTTCGGGAAATGGACGTTCACCAGCGCGTCTTTGAGACTCATGAGCCGGTATTTCTGCAACACATCCGCTCCCATCGTGTCCTGTACGCCGGCTTTGAGGTCAGGTATCAGTTCGGCAATAATGGAACGTAAGGTCTTGGAGTTCAGTCCATGCCGCTTCATGACCTCGGTGGTGTTGTAATACGGCTCCAAGCCTTGTGTCATCTCCGGCGTGACCTTGTCCCATGGTGTCAGATCCGGGTGGACGAAATTATAGACATGCTGGAAGCGGCTTGGCTTGCCGAAAAGGAGGTATTTGACACCCCGCTGCAACTTGAGGTATTTGACTCCCTGAAACCATACCAACTCACATTGATGCGTGCCGTCGTTGAAGGTGGCGGAGAGGCGTTGCGCTTTGCCGATACCGATGGTATGCCATTCGGTCAGTTCGCCGATGATCTGGACATACGTGTCCTCATCGTCGATCTCGGCGATTTTATAGAACTTGCTCCGGTCGATATATTTATAGGGGTATTGGCGCAACAGGTCCATAGCTGTGCGCACGCCTAATTCCTTATAAAGAATGTCGGCACGTTTGGTACCGACATTCTTACAATAGGTGATATCTCGCTGAGATAGTTCCATGAGGTTTTAAGTTTGATTTTGTTTGACTTTGTTTGAAATTGTTTATGCTGTTTGTGTTTATTAACTGCTTCAAACCATTTCAAACCACTTCAAACGCATCGCTTCAAACCATTTTACCCTTATTGGAGTTTGAAGTTAACCGGTACCGTGTATTTCACGCGTACAGCTTTACCACGTTGCTTACCGGGTTTCCACTTCGGCATGGACTTGATGACGCGGATAGCCTCTTTGTCCAGCGACGGGTCACCACCCGAACGAACGACTTCTACATCCACGATCGAACCGTCTTTGTTGACCACGAACTGGCAGATAACACGACCTTGAATACCGTTCTCCTGCGCAATAACCGGGTACTTGACGTTCTCGCTAAGGTACTTGAAGAGTGCCTGCTGTCCACCCGGGAACTCCGGCATGGACTCAACGACTACGAAGACTACTTCTTCTTCCTCTTCTTCAACCGGTGCCTCTACCGGAGCAGCGATAACAACCTCGGTCTCCTTGTCATCCTCGGTATTCACCTCGATAGACTCGGTCTCTACGTTATCCTCTACTACGTTCAGCACTTCCACCTCTTGAACTGCAGGGGGTGGGGGAGGAGGAGGAGTCTCTTGGGTCGTTTGCTGAATCTCTACTTCTTCCTCAAAGAGGAACTCGGTGTCGGTAACCTCATACTTGGTTACTTCTTTCTCTGTCCATTCCAGCGCCACGTAAACGAGGCTGAGAACGAAAACAAGACCCATCAAAATATAGATGAGTTTGTCATTCTCCAAACTGGCTTTTTCTGATTTTTTGACTTGCATATACTGTGTTTTTTAGGTCAGTTTTCTTCCGCCAAAAGGCATCGGGTTTCAAAATCGGCTACAAAATTACAACTTTTTTTTTATTTATGCAAATAAATTGTGAAAAATTTGTATATTTGCAAATATTTTTGTACCTTTGCACCCGAAAAATGATAAATCTACTGTCAAGAATATGGAAATCGTCGTCTGCACGCAATGTCGGCAAGCTACTTTCGGCGAATGTGTTTGCACAACTTTTGGGCATCTTGGTTTATCCTATTTTAACGCGTATGTACGCGCCCGAGGAATTTGCACTTCTATCTCTCTTTACGAGTATTCTTGGTGTGGCTGTCTTGGTGGCTACCGGTGAATATCAATATGCAATCGTCTTACCCAAAGAAGAGGAGAAAGCAAGGGCTTTGGTGAAGCTTTCCGGAACTATCATGCTGGTCGTCGTGGGTGTGTTTTGTCTCTCCTTGCCTTTTTCTTCCTCTATTGTGTCACTCTTTCATGCACCCGAATTAGCGCACTGGTGGTGGGCGATGCCTCTTTCCGTGGCGGTAATAGGATGTTGGAATATTCTCAATTATTGGTACATCCGTCGCAAGGCATTTACGCGAATTAGTGGGTATCAGGTTTCTCAAAGTGTTCTTTCGGCAGGAGCTAAAATAGGTCTCGGGGCATTGGGACAACTTCATGGAGGAATGATCTTGGCTTCTGTGATAGCTCCGTTGCTTTCTGTTTTAATCTCTATCGGCTTGGCGTGGAAAAAACATCTGTCCGAACTATTCACATCCCCTGCTACTCCCATGAAGGAAGTTGCGCGTGAGTATGCCAACTTTCCTAAATACAATCTCCCCCGTGCTTTAGTGAATTCATTGGCACAAGCTATGCCGGTGTGGCTCTTAACACCTGTTTTCGGATTGAAAGAAGTGGGGATGTTCTCATTGGCGATGATGGCTTCGTATGTGCCTCTCAGTATTATTGCCCGCGCTTGTTATCAGGTGCTATTCCAGAAAGTCTCTGTGTTGGTCCAAGACCGTCAGCCCATTACCTCTGTCCTGCGGCAGTTCATGTTTGGAATGAGTGCTGTCCTTTTGGTCGGTATGGGTGCTATTTATTGGGTGATGCCTCAGTTAGTGACGTTTTTGTTCGGAACCGAATGGTTGGAATCGGCTTCAATCATCCGTGCGCTCTATCCTTATCTTGTTCTTACCCCTATTTGTGGTACCATCTGTTTCCTGTCAGATGTGTTTGGCAAACAAAAAGCCGCCTTGTGGATGGAAGCGGCTTATGTGCTGATGGTGGGTGTTGCGTTAGAAACAGGTATCCATTATGGTGGTTTTATGACGAGTATTTGGCTCCTTTCCTGGACGCGGTTTGCGTATCTTTTGGTTCAAATGGTATGGTTCTTGTCGCTCGTTCGAAACTATCACAAGACACTTTCGTAGATCGCTTTTAATTGTTTTCCCACGTTCTCAAAACTATATTTCTCTCCGTGTTGGCGGATGAGAATAGGATCATATTCTCTAAAATGATCCAGCATGTAGTTCATCGCTTCGGATAGTGCTTGCTCATCGCGTGGTGGCACTAAAACGCCGCATTCCTTTGAAACCATTTCCGGCATTCCACCTGCGCGCGTGGCTATGATAGGTGTTCCACTCGCCATACTTTCGGAGAGTACAACCGGTGCGTTTTCATAGTTGGAACTGAGCACAAACACATCCGCCTTTTGCATTTCCTTTGCTACTTCTTGCGGGGTGAGTTCGCCTGTCCAATGTAACAAGGTTTTGGGGATCTCCAACTCTTCCGCGTACGTGCGAACCTCTTTGTAATCAATACCTGTTCCTACAAGTACCAATCTCCAATCCTGGCGTTTTTCGCTCAGACTTTTGGCGGCTCGCAAGAGCCCTTTCACGTTCTTCGCTTGCTCGTCGAAACAACTTACATGCAGTATGGTTTTTATTCCATCATTCGATTTGGTGTTTTCTGAATGATCGTAGAAGAAATCATCCACCACATTGCAGATTTTCTCCCATCGCGCGTTTTGAATACCACAGGCTTGCATCGCTTCTTTGAGGCGGTTAGAGACGGGCATAATGACACTTGCCTGAGTTGCAATGTGCTCATATAATTTACGTTTGAGCGGTCCATTGTTTCGCAAATATGCACCGTTCTCCGGCAAAAATCCGCTCCAATGCTCGATGATGACATAGGGGATTTTGTAACGACGCTTGAGATAGCGGGCGAGAAGTCCTTGCTTTTGTATGACGTTGAGTTGGACGATGTCAGGCATCCATCCTTCTTTTTGAAGTGCTCTCCATTGCCGCCAGATACCTATCCATTCGGGTGCGTCAATAACCCGCACATCGCATCCTTGCGCACGAACGGCCTCTACGTGCTTTTGCACGAAGAGACCCGCCATAGCGTCTTTTTCGGACGGATACCAAGGTGTAAGGAAGAGGACTTTCACTTTTTGAACTCTATTTTCAGTACATTAACCATTCTCGGATTTTTTGAAACCAAATGGCAACGCGGAAAAGGGGTTTGTAGTATTTCTCAACGGAATAGTATTTGGTGGGTGTTGAACCGAACTGCTTGTAGTGGTTAGCGATGCCTTTGTCAATGGACCCTTCGAAATCAAAGCGGACATGTTTCTCACGGGCGAGTTTCATGGCTTCGAGGACAAGGAGTGCAGATGCGCCGGAGTCACCGAATGCAGGATCATATGCCGGGATGAGATAATACATAAAATGCTTGTCCCAAACGAGGAAAGCCGCTGCATAAGGCACTCCGTCTGCATTGCAGATACTGAGTATTTGGCATTGATCATGGCGGCGGGCTTTGCGCTCCAAAACGAGTAAGAACTCGCGGCTATACATACATTTGCGTTTACGCCCCTCCAAACAATGGGTGTGAAATTTATAAAAATCTTCCACGTCCATTGTGCGCTCGGCATGCAGGCTCAGCGCTTTTTGGAGTTGGCGCTTTTTGTTCTTGCTGAACGAGTCGATGAGTGCATCCAAATCACTTAAATCCTCTACGCGGTACGTCGCTCGCTCGCGTGTCTTGAAACCCAGACCCTGCATCGGTTCGACGCAAAGGCTCCCCGGTGCGTATTGTTGGTAGTAATACGCCAAGCCCATTGTGTCCAACTGCTCTTTGATCTGACGGCATACTTCGGCGGTGAGCCATTTGTCACCTGTTACTTCGGGCGTAACCCAAATACCTCCGATTTGGGTCTCTTGGGGCATAATAATATATTTGTACCACGCGCGCTTGCGCAATAAATAAGGTAAAGCGCCCATGATCTGTCCGTCGTTTTCAACGAGGATGACGTCCCATTGTTTGCCTGCGCACACGGCGTCCATCCACCAAGGCATCATAAAGATGGGCAGGAAATCCTGCTGTTCAGCCCATTCCGTATATCGCTCTTTGTTGGTCATGGAAGAAGTTTACAATTTACAATTCACAATTCACAATTCTTAGCCCTAAAGGGCACGATTATTTGGCGAGCCAAATTTTCACAATTCTCAATTTCTGAATAAGCCGTTGAAGAAACCGCCTTGGTTTTGTGTCTCGGGAGCTGCTTGTGCTTCGTCGTTTACGTTTTCAGGTGCCTCTTCGGGTGCTTGTTCGTTGAGTTCGGCAGGTTGGTTTCTGTATATCTCCGGACGATGGAGGATCTGGATGTTCTCTACAATAACCTCTGTTTTGCGGCGGATCTGTCCGTCTTTCTCCCATGTACGTGTTTTGAGCTTACCCTCCACATAGACTTTCATGCTCTTCTTAACGTACTGCTGAGCCCATTCAGCGAGGTTTCTCCATAAAACGATAGAGTGCCACTCAGTGACATCGGGCACTTGTGTGCCGTTTTGCATAACATAACCGCGTTCAGTAGTTGCCAAATTGAAAGTTGCAATTGCTACGCCTCTGTCCAAGTAACGTACTTCCGGGTCTGCGCCAACGTTACCAATAAGAATTACTTTGTTTACACTTGCCATAATTAGATTTGTTTAGTTATATTTAAGTTGTATTTTCAAAAAGCAGTGCAAAGGTACAACTTTTTTTTGACATATGCAAATTTTTCAAAAAAAACACGCAAAAACTTGCATATATGCAATTTTTGTTGTAACTTTGCAGCAAATTTGTAAAATATATTATGAAACGCACATTTTTGTATGTCGCAGCAGTCCTGCTGACGGTGAGCATTTTGGCTAATGCGCAAGAAGAAACGAGCGGACAGTACGTTCGTTGTATTGCTTTTTACAATCTGGAGAACTTGTTCGACACGATTCATGACGAGGGGAAGAACGACTACGAGTATCTGCCGGACGGCGGAAACAAGTGGACTTCGATGAAGTATGAGAACAAAGTGAAGAACATGGCTTATGCCGTTTCTCAGTTGGGAACCGATTATGATCCCCGCGGGGCTGCGTGTGTGGGCGTGGCAGAGGTGGAGAACATCGGCTGTTTGTATGACTTGTGCGCCGAGGCGAACGCCAAATACGGCAGGAGACTGAAACCGATTTTGTTGGAAGGCCCGGATCGCCGCGGTGTGGATGTGGGCTTTTTGTTCGATAGTGTGATGTTCAAACCTTCGAAAGTGAACGGTTTTGAGCTGAAGGCGCACTATGCAGACGGCGGAGAGATCAAGACGCGTTTGCAGTTGTGCGTGTCGGGTTATCTGATGGGTGACGGCAAGCCGGAGAAGATGCACATTATTGTGAACCACTGGCCGAGCCGTTATGGCGGCGAGTTGTCAAGCCGTCCGGGTCGTGACACAGCAGCGATGTTGTGCATGTCCATTTGCGATTCGATTTACCGCAAAGAGCCGAACGCGAAGATTGTTATTATGGGTGACTTGAACGACGATCCGTACAACCATTCGTGTAAGGATGTGCTCAAAGCCCGCAAGTACCGCGAGGAAGTGGAACCGAAGGGATTCTTCAATACCATGTGGCAGATTTTGGACAAAGGAACGGGTTCATTGGCATATAACGGAAGTTGGAACCTTTTTGACCAAATTATTATCAATGAGCCGCTTATGAATGAGAAGTTGGAAAGTGGCAAATGGACGTATTGGAAGCCGCAGATATTCAATAAGCCGTTCCTGACCGTTCAGGAGGGCAAGGACAAGGGAACACCGCTACGTACACACAAGGCCGGCGTTTGGCAAAACGGCTACGGCGACCACTATCCGACGATGATTTACCTCATCAGACAGAAATAAGGGCTTTTAGTCGAAAGTTGAGCGTTGAGAGAAGTCTTCTGGTAGAAAGTTTAAAGTAAAAAAAGAATATGACATTACAGCTGAATAGAAACACGACGCCGATAAAAATGCGTAATTATGGGCGGATAGTGCAAGACCTGATTTCTTACGCATCCCAGATGGAAGCAGGTGTAGAGCGCGATTCATTGGAACTGTATATCGCGCAATGTATGCGTCAACGGAACTTGGTTTGGAATAGAGACCAAGAGACAGGATTGAACCGTGTAAAAGAGGATATAATCCGTCTTTCCGATGGTAAACTGCAATGCGAATCACCACTGTTTATGCAGTTTATGGCGCAACCCGGCTTAGTCGGCATGGGACAGAAAAGAAAGAAAAAATAACTAAGGTTATATGGAATCATTAAATCGTTTTAAGGTGTTCGCCGGGTCGAAAGGCGAAGCGTTAGCACAAGGTATTTGTGATGAACTGGGTTGCCAACTGGGTAATGTGCGTGTCGATCGTTTCTCGGACGGCGAGTTCTGCGCTTATTTCGAGGAATCCGTGCGCGGCAAGGCTGTTTATTTAGTTCAATCGACCTGTCCAAACAGCGACAATCTGATGGAGTTACTCCTTATGATAGACGCGGCCAAGCGCGCGAGCGCGAGCAAGGTGATCGCCGTGATCCCCTATTTTGGCTGGGCCCGTCAGGACAGGAAAGACAAACCGCGCGTGTCCATCGGCGCAAAATTAGTAGCCAACATGATCCAGACAGCAGGAGCTGACCGTGTGATCACAGTGGATTTACATGCCGACCAGATACAAGGGTTCTTCGACATTCCGGTGGATCATATCTTCGGTTCGAACGTGCTGGCACCTTATATCGCGAGCCTGAATTTGAAGAAACTGATTGTGGCTTCTCCGGATGTGGGCGGTTCTAAACGTGCGTCTAATTTTGCGAAGAAGCTGCATGTGATGACCGGGCATGAAGTGCCGATGGTGATCTGTTACAAGAACCGTCCGAACTTCAACCAGGTGTCTGAGATCCGAGTGCTGGGCGACGTCTATGGCAAAGATGTGGTCATCGTGGATGACATAGCTGACACTGCCGGAACGCTTTGCAAGGCGGCGGATGTGATGGTGGCAGGTGGCGCCAAGTCCGTTCGTGCGGTGGTTTCGCACGGCGTGCTCAGCGGAAATGCTTGCCAGCGGATTGAGGATTCCGTGCTGGATGAGTTAGTTTGCACCGATTCGCTGCCCTTGGATCTGAACCGTTGTTCCAAACTGCACGTGGAGAGCCTCGCTAAACCGTTTGCGGCGACGATTCGTGCTATTCAAAACCATACTTCTGTAAGCGAAGCGAACGCACAATGAGAAAAACAGTATATTTCATAGCTGGGGCATTGTTGCTCCTGACGGCTTGTGCGAAAAAGCAAGTGGTAGCGGATCGTCCTGCTTTCAGCAGCGATTCGGCATATGCGTATATCGAGAAGCAGATGGCTTTTGGTCCGCGCGTACCGAATAGTGCAGCGCATATGCAATGTGCGGTTTGGCTGATTGAACAACTGCGTGCTTGCGGAGCAGAAGTGGAGTTGCAAAAAGGACAAATGCCTGATTATCGCGGCAATAACCAGCAGATTTACAATATTATCGGACATTTCTATACGCCTCAGACGGTTTCCCGTCCGCGTCTGTTGTTAGGCGCGCACTATGACACGCGGCCTTGGTGTGACGAGGAGGAGAACTACGACGACCGGATGTATAACGTGCCGGGCGCGAATGATGGCGCATCGGGTGTGGGTGTGCTGCTGGAAGTAGCAAGGCAGTTAGGGAAAAGGATGGCTGATTCGTCCCTGACGACGCCGGTGGATATCATATTCTTTGATTGCGAAGATATGGGCACGCCGCGTATCTATACCGGCGAGGAGCGCGAAGATACATGGTGTCTGGGCAGTCAGTTATGGGCAACGAATTACAGTCGTCAGCCTTCTGTGGCATATAAGTACGGTATTGTGCTGGACATGGTCGGCGCGCCGGATGCGTTCTTCCCCAAAGAGATGTATTCGACCACTTATGCCGGCAATTATCAGCAACAGATCTGGCGTTCGGCAGAGCAGTTGGGCTACGGTTCGCTCTTCTCTAACCAACAATCATACCCCATTACGGATGATCATTATTACATCAATTATATCGCCGGCATTCCGTGTGTGGACGTGATTCATTACGATATCCGCAATGCAACAGGTTTTGCGTGGTGGTGGCACACCCGCAACGATAACATGGACAATATCTCCAAATCAACCCTTCAGGCGGTTGGCGAAGTGGTAATGTCTCAAATTAAATGACAAATGACAAATAATCTTTTAACAATAAAAGATCTGCACGCCTCCATCGGCGGCAAAGAGATATTAAAAGGAGTGAATCTCGTCATCAATGAGGGCGAGGTACATGCCATTATGGGTCCGAACGGGGCAGGAAAGAGTACGCTAAGTGCGGTCTTGACCGGCAATCCGGCTTATGAAGTGACTGCCGGCGAGGTTTATCTCAAGGGACAGGACCTCTTGGCGATGGCGCCTGAAGTGCGCGCACGCGCGGGCGTGTTCCTTTCTTTTCAATATCCCGTCGAGATTCCGGGCGTCAGTATGACTAATTTCATGCGCACCGCTATCAACGAAAAACGTGCCTATGAAGGCAAAGAACCGCTCTCTGCTAAAGAGTTCCTTTCGCTCATGCGGGAAAAGAAAAAACTCCTTGAACTGCCTGACAAACTGAATAACCGCTCGGTGAATGAGGGTTTTTCCGGTGGTGAGAAGAAGAAAAACGAGATCTTCCAAATGGCGATGCTTAATCCGTGTTTAGCTATTCTCGATGAGACGGATTCCGGTCTTGATATTGATGCTTTGCGCATTGTGGCAGAAGGCGTGAACAGGCTGAAAAGCCCGGAGAATGCGTCGATTGTCATTACGCACTACCAGCGGTTGTTGGATTATATCGTGCCGGACTTTGTGCATGTGCTGGCAGATGGCAAAATCGTCAAAACGGGTGACAAATCTCTCGCACTCGAACTCGAGGAAAAAGGCTACGAAGGATTAAATCTATGAGCGAGATAACTATTCATAGCGGCGAGACGTTCGAGCGGGTTTTTCTTAACGAGCCCAACATCGATCTCCATATAACACAGGAGGCGGATTCTCATGTGAAGATTCACCTGCTTTATCTCCCAAGTAAATCTTCCTCCCTCTCCTTAGGAGAGGGTCGGGGTGAGGTGTGGGTGACCCAAGCCGGTCGTGATTGTTCTACGGAGATATACGCTCTTGCTTTTTTGCATGGAGAAGAAAAGGTGACAACTGAGACACATGTGAAGCACGCTGTGGGAGAAGGAACGTCTAATCAGTTGATTAAGTTTGTGTTAGCCGATAAGTCCCGTGGTCGTTTTGTGGGGAATTTGAAGATAGCACAGGACGCACAGAAGACTGAAGCCCATCAGACCAACCGCAATCTGCTCCTTTCTGATGAAGCCGAAATGCGCACACAGCCGCAGTTGGAGATTTATGCCGATGACGTTAAAGCGACACATGGCGCTTCGACCGGACAACTGGACGAGTCGGCGCTTTTCTATATGCAGCAACGAGGCATCGACAAACAAAAAGCGCGTCAACTGCTCGTCGGCGCGTTTATGAAAGATGTACTCGCTACTATCAGCGATGAGACCCTAAAGGAACAATTACTGAACTCTATTGATGGCGTAGTCGAGTAAACTGATGAGGCTGTTTTTTTCTGCTGAGTCGCGGAATACCGAAAGGGCTTCCGCGGCTTTCTTTTTGTGCATAAGCATCTGTTGTACCGCATATTCGTCGCCTTTGAAACGCAGTACGAACGCCTTGATTTCCTCCAAGACACGCGCCTCTTCTTCCGGCGAATAACTCTTGGAAACCAATTGTTCGCCTTTCACTTTGATGACATCGGCTTCGTCTTTGGGCGCTCTGCGGAGTGCTTCGATGAGCGGTAACGTCACTTTGCCGTCACGCAAATCGCTCATGGTCGGTTTGCCTATTTCCTCCAAATCGCTGTAGTCAAAGATGTCATCTTTGATCTGGAAACAGAGACCCAACAAACGTCCGTACTCGCGCAAGGCGGCTCGTTGACGTGGCGTACAACCGGCACTCTCCGCTCCGGCTTCTGCACATGCCTGAAAGAGTTGTGCGGTTTTTTGCTCAATCACCTTATAATATTGCTCCTCGTCAATCCACATCGATTGTCCGACGTGCAGTTGTACCATTTCGCCGCTGCTGAGGCTCTTGCCGAGGTTCGCCACGATCTCCAAAATGCGGATATTGCGCACTTCGGCGGTCAGGCCGATTACTTTCGCCAACATGTAATCGCCGATGAGTACCGCCACTTTGTTGGTCCATTTGGTATGAACCGCCGCCATGCCTCTGCGCGTATCCGAATCATCGACCACATCGTCGTGAATCAAACTGGCAGTATGCAACATCTCCAGCGCGACCGCAGATTTATGCGTTTTGTCCGTCACCGGATTGCAAATCTGCGCTGCCAATAACACCAACAACGGCCGCAACTGTTTGCCGCGACGCGAACCCACGTAGCGAAGCACTTCCTGCTGCAACTTGTTCTCTGCCCGAAGCGAACTCTCCATGAGCCGCTCGTACTGCTTCCACTCTGCCTCTATCGGCTTCCGTATGTCTGATAAATTATTCATGATTCAAAATCGGGTGCAAAGGTACTATTTTTTTTTGACATATGCAAATTTTTGGACATTTTATATGTCATTCACTATGATTAAATGTGTAAAAATTGACGCAAATGGTGAAAAAGTAAGAAAAGAATGGCATATGCTTGCATATGTCATTTATTTTTTGTAACTTTGCAGTCGCAAATTCATTTAACAACTAAAATTATACCATTATGATCAAGCCTTTCATGGACAAAGACTTCCTGCTGCAGACAGAGACCGCACAGGAACTGTATCACAATCATGCGGCTAAGATGCCGATTATTGATTATCACTGCCACCTTATTCCCCAGATGGTTGCCGAGAACAAACGTTTCGAATCCATCGCGCAGATCTGGCTCATGGGCGACCACTACAAATGGCGTGCTATGCGTTCGAACGGTGTGGACGAGCGTTTCTGCACCGGTAAGGACACCACCGACTGGGAGAAATTTGAGAAATGGGCAGAGACCGTTCCTTATACCTTCCGCAACCCGTTGTACCACTGGACGCATCTGGAGCTCAAGACCGCTTTCGGTATCGAGGAGCGTCTGAACCCCGAGACTGCACGTGCTATCTATGACAAGTGCAACGACCTCATCGCCAACGACCCGAAGTTCTGTCCGCGCGGACTGATGAAGCACTACCACGTAGAGCTCGTCTGCACGACCGACGACCCGGCTGACAGCCTGGAGTGGCACAAG
>ODAI012881440.1_pt1 | contig 16298 bp, 10 predicted proteins | sample 1539321 | NCBI WGS metagenome assembly ODAI01 (sample SAMN02144231, study PRJEB22623) | gut metagenome | biome: sheep rumen | host: Ovis aries | place: New Zealand
CGGAGATCATATCGACGAATACCTCAGGGGTGAAGAGCCGGAGGAATATACCCGGCCCAAAAGGATCCTGGATACCTACTGCAGGTATATGAATGTATCACTGGTGTACGTCATTGATGTGGATCGAAGTGATTACAGCCACTTTGTCTCGGTATTTAATGCCGTTGATAACACGGTGGATGATACGGAATATACGGAATGGGAGATCGGGCATGAGAGAGAGACTACCAATGAGGAATACCGGCGCAAATACGAGGAACTGTACGAAAAAAAGGTTTTGTACGGAACCATATACCGCTTAAACCCGGGCAAAGGCCTGCACCCGCACATTACGACGATCGTGCCCGTCATGGATTCCGCGGATCAGGTGGCTGCCCTGCTGTGCGTACAGAGGCCGATCAATGAACTGGCAGCAGTCGTGAAGGTCTTCGTTATTCGGACCGGCATATTTGCATTACTGCTGGCTTTCTTCGCGTCACAGCTGGCGGTCCGCTTCTCCAAAAAGTGGATCATCTCTCCCATTCAGAAGATCTCCGAAGAGGCGACGCGCTTTGCAAAAGAGAACACAAAAGGAGAAGAGCTGGGGGATGTCAGCCGGTTCAGCGAGATCTACAATCTCTCCCGATCCATCGATAAGATGGAAACGGACATGGAGAACTATGTCCAAAACCTGACGGCTGTCACTGCGGAGCGGGAAAGGATCGGAACAGAGCTGTCTTTTGCCAGAAAGATCCAGCACGATGCATTACCGCATACTTACCCGGCTTTCCCCGGCAGGTCGGAGTTCGATATTTACGCGTCCATGACGCCGGCCAAGGAAGTGGGCGGAGACTTTTACAATTTTGACCTGATCGATGATGACCATCTCGCCATGTGGATCGGCGATGTATCCGACAAGGGCGTGCCCGCCGCGCTGTTCATGATGGCGATCAACATCGTGCTCGAGAACCGGGTGATCATGGGCGGCTCGCCCGCAGAGGTCATGGCTTATGTCAACAATAATATCTGCGCGCACAACAAAGCGGATATGTTCGTCACGATCTGGCTGGGTATTCTGGAGATCTCAACGGGACGCATCATCTGCTGCAATGCCGGGCACGAAGATCCGGCTGTCTATAAAAAAGGCGGCGCTTTTGAGATCGTAAAAAAGAAACATAATACGGCTGTCGGCGCCATGCCGGATCTCACCTACAGCAATGAGGAGATCTTCCTGGAAAAGGGAGATAAGCTTTTCATTTACACAGACGGTGTCCCGGAGGCAACGAACTCCTTCAATGAGCTGTTTACGGTCGCAAGGATGGTGGATGCATTGAATGAATGCCGTGAAGGGACGCCGCAGGAAATCCTGGAGGGCATGCATAAGAGTGTGAATGAGTTTGTGGGTGACCGGACACAGTTCGATGATCTTACGATGCTGTGTCTGGAGCTCAAGCGGTGAGATTGCAGCAGAGTCTACGCTGCAGCAGGGGGTGTCCATGAAAAAATTCACGTCGATCCTCTTATGTGCCATGATCGTATTGGCAGCTTGTGCGAACGCAGGAGAGGGCACGGAGAGCCCGCAAAGTGCATCCTCTCAATCGGGAGCAGAGGCCGTGACGGAGAGTACAGCCGCCGGCGGCAGCACGGGACAGGAAAACACCCAAGCAGAGGGCGAGGCTTTATACGAAGAAAGTGACGGCGGTTTCATATCAAATGACACCGCCGGAGAAACCGCGGCCGGCGACCGGACAGCTGACGCCGCCGCGGAAACAGAAGATGAGAACAACTCCGGACTGGTCATCCTCGAAGAAGACGAGGGTGACTACCGGAGTGCTGCCGGGAAGAGGGGCGCGCAGGGTGGAGATCCTGCCGCCTCTTTGCTGCATACAGTGACCGGGGCGGAGGACTCCGCCAGGACCGAGAACGGCGGCGGAAATCCGGAAAAAGAATACACCGTCATGGTCTATATCGTGGGCTCCAATCTGGAGAGCCGCTATGGGGCCGCGACCAACGATCTGGAGGAGATGAGGAAGGCGGAGCTGGATTTTGACAGGACGAACCTGCTGGTGTATACGGGAGGGAGCAAGCGATGGGTAAGCAACATCCCCAACACCAGCAACAACGTGCTGGACATGTCCCTGGATACCCGAAGCCAGGCAGAGAGGATCATGGCGCAGACGGAGTCGAGCGCGGATATGGGACTTCCGGAGACGCTGGCGGAGTTCATCAACTACTGCACAACGAATTATCCGGCCAGGCATTACGGACTGATCCTGTGGGACCACGGGGGCGGACCGCTGTGGGGATACGGCAGCGATGAGCTCTTCAGGAACGACAGCCTTCTTCTGGGCGAACTCAGGACCGCAATGAACGGGACGATCTTCGGACCGGGCAGCGAAGTATCGGGCAGTGACTCGCAGAACGGGTCGCAGAAACTGGACTGGGTCGGTTTTGACGCCTGTCTCATGGGGACGCTGGAGAATGCGAAACTGTGGGGAGACTATGCGGATTATCTGGTCGGATCGGAAGAACTCGAGCCGGGCAGGGGCTGGGATTACACTTTCCTGAAAGTTCTCAACAGCGAGGAGGACGCCGGCGAGGTCGTGAGCGCGATCGTGGATGCGTACGGCAGCTATTATGAGAACAACCGCACGCAGTTTTTTGACCCCGATGTGACACTGGCAGCAATGGACCTGTCCAAAACGGACGATGTGCTCCGCGCATTCGACGCACTGCTCAGTGCTATGGATCAGGGGATCGAGGAGGGGCAGTATGCCCTGCTCAACCGGGCGAGAAGCAGGACCAAGGCTTTCGGGCTGAGCGCCGCGGATACCAAGGAAGAAGCATATGACCTGATAGATCTGCGGGATCTCGCGGGCCAGGCAGCAGAGCTGTACCCGGAGGAGGCACAGGCGCTGGCGGGGGCGATCGACTCGATGGTGATCCGCTCTGCCTCCAACGTAGAGGCGGCGGGCGGGATCTCCTGCTACATGCCCGGAGACAACAGAGAGCTCTACGAAGTGGCGGGCGAACTCTATGCGCAGGAGGAGACGCTCTCCGACGCCTATCAGGCCTTTGTGGAGTCCTATACCGGCGCGTGGCTTGCCGCCGGCAGGACCGATTGGACCTTTGATAAGCTCAAAGAGCAGGATGGGGAGGTCACGCTCGCGCTCACGCCGGAGCAGGCCCAGAATGCATCGGAAATCTACTACTCAGTTCTGTTCAGGAACCGCTATGGCGGATATGCGATGACGACCTGCAATGTCAGGATCAGCCCGGACGAGAACAATATCCTGCATATTCCCGCGGACCCTATGCTGATGACAGCGGGCACGGATCTGCAGGAGTCGACGCGTCCGTGGGCCTGCGTGCAGATCTCAGACAGTGACGGAGAGAGCGTCTACAAGACCGTTCGCACGATCCTGTCCACGGGACACGAGTTCACGGACTTTGATCTCAGTACAGACGAGGAAGTCACGGTCACGCTCAGAAACACAGCCGGCGGCAGGGAGGCGGCAATCCAGGACATCATATCTTCGGCCGGAAGCGCCATAAACAGCGGCAAGGGCTCGATCGACATATCGGACTACAAGTCGATCATCGACATCGGAGGAGACACGCTCTCGCCGGTCCGGGATGAAAGCGGAAGGATGAAGCCCTATTCGGAGTGGGAGTATAAGGGCTACTTGTTCCTGCCGCTGTCAGTGGATAATTCGCTGCGGTTTTACTTCAGGCCGGCGTCTGAGTTTGACCTGGACTTTATCTGTCAGGTGACGGTCAGGGATGTCAACGGAAATCTGCACGGATCGGAATATCTGGATCTGAATCCGGAGAAAAAGACGCAGATCGTGGAGCAGAAGACGCAGAACGGGACGCTTTCCTTCGAGGTCTTTGAAGATCATGCAGAGGTGAAAAAATACAGCGGGGAAGACACGTCGCTCACTGTGCCGGACAATGCCGGTGGGAAGCCCGTGACCGTGATCGCCCGCAACGCGTTTTATCCGGCGCAGTCCCTCGAGAGCGTAGAGCTCCCGGATACGGTCACGGAGATCTCAAGCGGCGCATTCAGCGATACGACGAGCCTGCGGAAGATCCGCCTGTCGGAAAACCTTGAGACCATAGGCCTTTACGCATTTAAGGGCTCCGGGATCGAAGAGATCGGGTTTCCGGAAAGCGTCACGAAGATCGGCCGGGCGGCGTTTGAACAGAGCGGCCTTCGATCCGTGAAGCTGCCGGATTCGGTGGAAATGGTCGGACCGGACGCCTTCGGCAGGTGCCCTGACCTCACCGAAATCGTGATCGGCGAAGGCAATGCACATTACAAGACGCCGGACGGCGTGCTCTACACTGCGGACGGCCTGACGCTGGTCCAATATCCGGGCGGCAAAGGGGACGAGTATGCCATAGAAGAAGGCACACAGACCATTGAGTACGGCGCCTTTGCGTCGTCCGGCATCCGCCGGGTGGAGTTCCCGGAGTCGCTTCGGACCATTGAGAACGACGCGTTTTTCGAGTGCTTTGCACTGGAGGAGCTGGAGCTGCCGGAGAATCTGGCCTACATCGGAAATCTGGCTTTTGGCAGGGCAAGAAAGACATATAAGAACGCTGATCAGGAGGAGCCTGAGACGAGAACGCACTTTGAATGCGTCCGGATCGGCCCGGGCGTCAGCCGCATCGGATCCGATGCATTCACGGCGCTTGATATTGCCGCGTTTGAAGTCGACGAGGCCAACGAAACCTATGCATCCGCCGGCGGCTTCATCACGAACAGCGCGGGAGATATGATCATTACCGTGCCGACGGGAACGGGTCAAAATATCGTCGTGCCAGATGGGATCACGACCTTCCAGAACGGACTGTTCTCGACCTTGGGGGAGGATACGCACTTCTACATTCCGGACAGCGTATTCAGGTTTTCCGAGAATGTCTTTCCTCAGGGGACTGCGACTTCGTCACAGACGGGGCAGCGGGAGAAGGCGTATTTCTGCACGCTGCATTGTTCCAAGGGATCCGCAGCAGAGCAGTATGCGATCAGATACGGCATTGTCTATGACAATGCGACGGATCCTGAGGAAATGGATTATGAGACCGCGGCAGAGGACAGGGAGTACGGGACGCTCTACTGGAGAGTGTTTAAGAACCGCGCGGAGCTCTGCGGATTTGTCGACAAAACGGGGCATGAGACCGACGTGCTCGTGGTGCCTGCGCAGTACCAGGAACTTCCTGTAACTGCTCTTCGATGGGATGAAGAAAACGCAGACAGCCATTACGAGAGCCTGATCAGCGGGATCACGATTCCGGAGACTGTCACATCGATCGACAGCAGTTTTCTGGTCAAGTACTGGAATCTGAGTGAGATCCGGATCGCAGAGGACAATCCCGCCTATACAAGCGATGAGAACGTTGTTTTCACGAAGGATAAGAAGACGCTGGTCTTCTATCCGGGAAAGATGGCGAGTGCGGAGTATGTGGTCCCTGAGGGCGTGGAAAGGCTGGCAGACAGAGCCTTCTACCTCAACCGGAGTATTGAGAAGGTCACGATGCCATCGTCGCTGAGAGAGATCGGGGTGCAGTGTTTTGCCACATGCCTGAATCTGCGGGAGATCGTGCTCAACAAGGGACTCAAAAAGATCGACGACGGCGCGTTTTATTACACCAAACCCGAAAACGTGAAGATCCCTTCTTCCGTGGAGTGGATCGGAAGCAGCGCGTTCACACTTCATGATCAGTTTGGGGAGATCGTGCTGCCGGACAAACTGCAGCGGATCGGATATGAAGCTTTCGCAGCAGGTTACAATGAGACGTTCACGCAGGAAGTGATCCGGATCCCGGCGAAGCTGGAACTGAATATGAAATTCCTGGGTCGAGTCAGGTTCGAGCGCTTCGAGGTCGACCCCGGGAGCGGGTATTACACGGAAAAAGACGGGCTCCTGATGAGCAGGGATGAAAAGTCGCTGGTCCGGGTCCCCACCCTTATGGAGGGAGAACTGCATATTCCTGAGGGAACACTGTATATCGATTATTATGCGCTGGACGAATGCGACAGGATCACCGATATCTACCTTCCGGACTCACTTCTGGACATCGGCAACGTGGGGGCCAAAAACAGAGAGACGGGAGAGTACATGTATGTGATCCACTGCCGCAAGGACTCCGAACCGCAGAAGAAGCTGGATGCCCAGCAGATTCCCTGGGTGGAGGCAGAATGAGCAATTCAACTGGCAGATGAATAAAAAAACATGCAAACGAATTAAAAACAGGCAAACACAAAGCCGTGAATCGGAGTGATGATAGTCTCCGGTTCACGGCTTTGGCTTTCTTTATTTCAGGAATCCGTTGACGATCTGTTCTTCCGCTTCCTGCTCGGTGAGTCCCAGCGTCATGAGCTTGATCAGCTGGTCTCCGGCGATCTTGCCGATCGCGGCCTCGTGGATCAGTGCGGAATCCGTGCAGTTCGCTTCGAGCTGCGGAACAGCGAGGATCCGGCCCTCATCCATGATAATGGAGTCACACTCGGTGTGCCCGCTGCAGGCGGCATTGCCGTTGATGCGCAGATCGAGCTTCTGATAGGACTTGTCACGTGCGACGGAGCGGGAGACGATATCCGCGCTGGATCCGTCGCCGTCCAGATCGACCAGATAGGCACTGGCGGCGCTCTGCTCACCGTGTGTCATGAGACGCTCCTTGACGACAAGACTTGCACCCTTGGCGACCTTGGCGACCGTATTCCTGTCTGTGGAGTCAACACCCTTGATTTGGACCATTTCCATCTCCACATGGCTGTTTTCTTCCATATAGACTTCGGTGACAGGGTTGAGGATCCTCTTTCCGGTTCCGTCACCTTCGCCGTAGTGCTTTTCGACGTAGCGGACCTTGGAATTCTTTCCCACGTAAAAGCGGTGGATACCGTCATGCTCGGAGTCCATACCTCCGCAGTTGCTGATGCCGCATCCCGCGACGATGATCACGTCGCAGTCTTCACCTACATAAAAATCATTGTAGACGACGTCGTGCAGACCGCTTTTGCTCATGATCACGGGGATGTGCACGCTCTCGTTCTTCGTTCCGGGCTTGATGTGTATGTCGATTCCGGACCCGTTCTCTTTGGAGACGATGTCGATATTGGCGGAGCTGGCGCGGCCGGCCAGCTGTCCGTCGCTGCGGATATTGAAGGCACCCTCCGGAACACTGTGGAGGTCAGCTACTTCCATCAGGATCCTTTTCTGGATCTCATCTAATTTCTTAAATTCCATCAGAGGTTCCCTCCTTTCAGCCTGGACTTGGGAATCGGATTACCGTTCTCATCTGTGGGAATCGGCGGGATCGTTACGGGGTTTCCTCCCATAGGGACGCAGGTACTGACCGCAGATGCTGTGCCGATCAGAGAAGGCAGGATCTCATCGCGGGATCCCATGCGGTCGATCATGCCGTCCGCGATGACAATGATCTCGTCCGCGATCTCCAGAATCCTCTCCTGATGGGAGATGATGAGGATCGAGCTGTCCTTGATGGAATCTCTCATCTGTTCGAAGACCTGGATCAGGTTCTGGAAACTCCACAGATCGATGCCCGCTTCGGGCTCGTCAAAGACGGAAAGCTTGGTGCCGCGTGCCAGTACCGTTGCGATCTCAATTCTCTTGAGCTCGCCGCCGGAAAGGCTGGCGTTGACTTCGCGGTGAATGTAGTCCTTGGCACAGAGGCCGACCCTGGAGAGGTACTGGCATGCGTCGGCGACAGACACCCTCTTGCCGGCGGCCAGGCGCAGCAGGTCGAGGACCTGGATGCCCTTGAAGCGGACGGGCTGCTGCATGGCATAGGAAATGCCCATGCGGGCGCGGTCGGTGATGGATTTGTCCGTGATATCTTCTCCATCCAGGAAGATGGAGCCGGCAGTGGGCTTCTCGATGCCTGCGATCAGCCGTGCCAGTGTGGATTTGCCGCCCCCGTTGGGGCCTGTGATGACAACAAACTTGTTGTCCGGGATCGTGAAACTGACGTCGCGGATGATGCCGATCTCCTGATGGCTTTCCAGGACGTCAAAGCTTATACCTTTTAATTCCAGCATTCCATATTCTCCTTCGCTGTCAAATAATGCAGTATAGAATCTGCAGCCTGCGGCCTTTCAAAGGTCCGTCCGCTGCAACACATACGTCAAAATACCGTATATTCAAGTATATTAAGAATTGGCCCGATTGCCAAGCCTGAAAAATTTCTAAAAACGGGAGGGCGAAAAATATTTTAGGGCGGAATGTCAAAAAAGCAGTAAATCTTGTGTAAAATGACCGAATATTCGTCTTCCGCAGGGGCCCGTGTGCGATTGAATCGAACCTCCATTTGGACTATAATAGGCTTCTATCAAATGACAGAAATCAGTATGACAGAATTCAGTATGATAGAAATCAGAACGAAAGGAAGTTTGAACTATGAAATATAAATTTTTGCTGATGTTTATGGCACTGTGCATGGCGGTCCCGGCCGTGGGCTTTACAGATGCGGGCATGAAGGCTGCGGGCACAGCGAAAGCGGCAGCGGTCAATACAGATGCGACAACTGAGGACACCTCAGATACGGGCGCGGACGCACAGAATCAGGAGAACGCGCAGACAAAGGACAAGGGAACGAAGAATCCCTATACCGGCTTCAGCGTGCTGACCGGCGAGCCGATCGACCCTGAGCTGGAGAAACAGAGACCGATCGCGGTCATGTATCCGATCGATGAAGTGGCACAGCCCCAGTACGGACTGAGCAATGTGGACGTCTTCTATGAGATCATGGAAGAGGGAAACATGAGCCGCCAGATGGGAATCATTCAGAACTGGCAGGATCTGGACCGGATCGGAAACATCCGCAGCATCCGCTCCTATTTTGTCTATGAGGCGCTGGAATGGGATCCGATCATTCTGCACTACGGAGGCCCCATTGATTACACGATCGACATCCTCACAAGAGATGACGTCGACAACATCAACGGCGTCGGCGGCCCTCTCGGCTCCGATTACGGATGCTTCTACAGAATTCCTGCGGGAAGCCGCTCCGAGCACACGGCCTTCACGGATGCGGAGCATGTGAAAGAGGCGATCAGGCGGGCAGGATTTTCACAGGAGCACAGATCTAAATACTATAATTCCAAGCACTTCACGTTCGCGCAGAAGACCAATACGCTGAAGCAGTATCAGGATTCTGTCAGCGCGCAGAATGTGGATATGAAGGGCTGCTTCCCCGTCACGAAGTCGGCTCTCAAATACAACGAGAAGGACGGCAAATACTACAAGACTCTGTACAACAAACCGCAGTGTGATGCACAGACCGGCGAGCAGATGGCGTTCGACAATATCCTGATCCAGAGATGCTATGCGGAGCCGCGTGTCGAGGGCTCTTCCTATCTGAGAATGCACATTGAGGCGGACGGCAAAGACGGATTCTTCATCACGCAGGGACGTATGATCCATGTCACCTGGGCCAAGGGCGAAGGAAATGACTATAAGCCCACAGTGTTCTATGACGACAACGGCAATGAGATCGAGCTGAACAAAGGTAAGACGATGATCTTTATCGTGAGAGATGAGGACAGTTTCAGCGTCGACGGCGAAGTTTATGAGCCGGATGATCATCACACGCGCACTCCTGAGTACATCGCGGAGAAAGAAGCCCGCGAAGAAGAGGAAGAAGAGTGGGAGGAGACGGACGAGGATGTTGAGTCCGGTCAGTGAGCCTCACCCGGAAGGATAGTAAGCTAAAGGGTAGTAAACTTAAAACTAGTTAATTTACGGAAATCACTTTGTAAATAATGATTCTGTATTTTGATAAAAATACAATATTATTGTAAGAATTTTGAAACAAAATGATTTACAACTGCCCCTTTCCGCCGCTATAATGTATATTACGGAGCACCCCTGTGCTCTGTATGATCCATGTGTTCCGGCATTGGTGAGATGGAGAGGGAGAGATCATGAACAGGTGGTTTCGGGAGATAAAAAAAGGTATGATCGCGCTTGCCGCACTTACTCTGGTGCTGCAAGGCGCGCTTCCGGTAAAAGCCTATGCGGCTGACACTCCGGAAGATACCGAGACCCGCGAGTATGAAGATTCTTATATATTGGACTATTTTGACAGGATCGCCGTGAATTCCATAAGCGGCAGGCTGGTCATCCGCTCCGGCGAAGATTTCAGCATTTCTTTTCCGGCGGGAGGAACTCATAACCCCGGGTTTTCCGTACAGGACGATATTCTGGTCGTGAGCGGGAGAAAGGGCGGATCGGAGGCGGAAAAGAGCGCCGACGGCTCCGCTGTGATCCTGGGAGAAGATGAGCCGACGGAAAACGGGAGCGCCGGGACACAGGACGTGTCCGGTGAAGTGCCCAAGGCTGACGACGGATCAAAGACCGGGGAGAGGTCGGAAGACTTACCGGAGACGGAAACGGTGATCACCGTTCCCTCCGGAGTGGGACTGGATACGCTCCGGGTCGCGATCGCGGACGGGGACCTTGATCTGTCGGGGATCACTGCCAATTCCGTGACGATTCAGTCCGGCGGAGGAAACATAAACATGGAGAGTGTTTCGCTCGGCACGGTCGACATTTACTCGGATTTCGGCGCGGTCAATGCCTCCAAATGCACATTCAGCAGTATCAACGTCGGAATGGGAGAGGGCGACGTCTCCGTCGCGGCGGACGATTCTCTGGAGAAATGCAGGATGGAGCTCAAGACGGAAGACGGAGATATCACATACAACGGGACTTCACAGGGAGACCAGTTCCTGCAGCCCGGAAACGGCAAGAGATTTCTGACGATCCGGACAGGGTCGGGAGACATTTCGATCAGCGACGGATCTTACTGAGAATCGTTCCGTAGGGATTGATATCAGGTCAAGGCGAATGATAAAATATAAATGATACCGTCAAACCGCTCCCGGACAGTGCTGTCCGGGAGCAAACCAAATAAATAAATATATAAAGGAGCGCAATGATGAAAATAACGAATGATATCCGGTATATCGGTGTGAACGACCACCAGGTCGACCTGTTCGAGGGACAGTATGTTGTGCCGCTCGGAATGGCATATAATTCCTATGTAGTCATGGATGAGAAGATCGCTGTCATGGATACAGTGGATCAGCATTTCGGCGATGAGTGGCTTGCCAACCTGGCAGCCGTCCTCGGCGACAGAAAGCCGGATTATCTGATCGTGCAGCATATGGAGCCTGATCACTCCGCCAACATCATGAGCTTTTTGAAAGCATATCCGGATGCGGTTGTCGTCGGAAATGCCAAGACATTCACATTCATGGACCAGTTCTACGGCAAGGATCCTTCCATGAAGAGACATGTCGTGAAGAACGGCGAGAAGATCGAGCTTGGAAGCCATGTGCTGAATTTCGTCTTTGCTCCCATGGTCCACTGGCCGGAAGTCATGGTGACCTATGACAGCACGGACAAGGTTCTGTTCTCTGCGGACGGTTTCGGCAAGTTCGGAGCCAATGATGTGGAAGATCCAGAAGGCTGGGCATGTGAAGCGCGCAGATACTATTTTGGCATCGTGGGCAAGTACGGTCTCCAGACACAGAAGCTCCTCAAGGCAGCTGCCGGACTGGACATTCAGATCATCTGCCCTCTCCACGGACCCGTACTGAGCGAGAATCTCGGATACTATCTGGATCTCTACAACAAGTGGTCCTCCTATACGCCCGAGGAGCCCGGCGTATGCATCGCATACACATCCGTTTACGGCCACACCAAGGCGGCGGCGGAGAAGCTGGCAGAGCTCCTGCGCGCGAAAGGCCAGAAAGTTGCGATCAGTGATCTGGCAAGAGATGACATGCCGGAGATCGTCGAGGACGCGTTCCGCTATGACAGACTGGTCCTTGCGACGACGACCTACAACAACGGCATCTTCCCGTTCATGCACACCTTTATCGAGCACTTGACAGAGCGCGAGTACCAGAACCGCACGATCGCGTTCGTGGAAAACGGAACCTGGGCACCTGTTGCGGCCAAGCAGATGAAAGCGATGTTCGAGAAATCCAAGAACATTACTTTCGCGGAGACGACAGTGACTATCAAGTCTGCTCTCAACGAGGCGAGTGAGGCGGCACTTGTTCAGCTGGCGGAGGAGCTTGCGAAATAAGTTGGAGACAGGGGACGGTTCTCTGTCTCCTTGAGAACAGAATAGCGGCATAATAAAAAGGCCGGGGATATCCCCGGCCTTTTATTATGCCTGTTTAAGGTGTCAGAAGAACCGTCCCCTTGACACCTCAGTGGTGGACATGTCCATCCAGCCGCCCGATCCTGAACTTGTCGTACCGGATGAGCTGGTGATGGTAGAGTCCGTAATTTCCGGAGACCGTATATGCGATCGCAATGCTGAGCATATAGAAGGGCCATCTCTCAAAGCCGAACATCTCGAAGCAGATGAGCAGCGTTCCCAAAGGGCAGTTGGTGACGCAGCAGAAAAGGCATCCCATACTGATGGCCGCCGCAAGTCCGCTGGGTATGCCCAGAAGGGGACCGACGACGGATCCGAAAGCGGCACCGATGAACAGTGAAGGAACGATCTCACCGCCCTTGAAGCCGGCGGCAATGGAGACAGCGGTAAACAGTATCTTGATGAGGAAGGCGTAAGCAGGGACCGGTGCGCCCCGCAGGCACTCCGTGATCACATGACCGCCGGCGCCGTTGTAGAACTGGCTGCCGGACAGAAGCGTCATCCCCAGCAGGACCAGAGAGACGAGAGCGCCTCTGACAACCGGAGGTGCGGGGATCTTCCTGGCAAGTGCTGGGATCCGTCCCAAAGCGACGATAAACAGTATACTGACGAGAGCGCACAGAAGCGCGAGGATAAAAGTGGAGATCGCGAGAGGCAGCGTAAACTGCGCCAGAGAGTAAACTCTCCAGGGATGTTTCTCCACACCGAGCATGCCGGAAATATAGTAAGCCGGCAGGGAAGCGATGACGCAGGGGACCAGCGCATCGTATTGGAGAAGGCCGACGTCGCTGATCTCCATCGCAATGACAGTGGCGGCCAGCGGCGTGCCGAACAGGGCCGAGAAGGCGGCGCTCATTCCGGCCATGACCATGATGCGGCGGGCTCTCTCTTTAAAGTGGAGGTGCTTGCCCAGTTCATCGCCCAGGCAGCCCCCGATCTGCAGAGCCGCACCTTCACGGCCCACAGATGCTCCCAGTAAGTGGGAAATGATCGTGGAGCAGAAGATGAGCGGTGCCAGGGTGCCCGGAACATTTTCGCTTCGGGTGATGGCGAGAAGGACCGTGTCCGTGCCCTCGCTTCGGTCAAATTTCTGATAGAAGAAGATAATGAGCGCTGCACCGGCAGGCATCAAAAAGATGACCCAGGGGTGAGAAGCGCGCAGTTCTGTCGCTGCGTCGATCCCTCGGGCGAAGATGCTGGCGACGAGCCCCACGAGCGTCCCGCTTAAGAGCCCGTATCCGAGGAGCCCTACGAGCTGTATACATCTTGTCTTGATCTTGATCGCCAAAGCTTCCAGCTGTTCCCGCAAACTCTCATTCCCTGATGTCATATGAATCCCCTTTACACCGATGCTGTCAATTTGTGTCAGGCAAAATACTGATAGTCTTATTTTATACGACTTCAATGCATTTCGCGCAGGTATTCAACAAAAAAATTGCGAAATTCCGGAAGGTCCCACTTATAAAAGAAGGCCCTTCTTATGAAAGAAAGGCCTTCAGCTCTTCGAGGCGGGAAGTCATCACTTCTCTGCCGGTCTCATATACTCTGCGGAGTTCGTCGGGGTCGCTGGAAATGCGCCCGATATTCAGGGGCTGCGGCGGCCGGATGACGAAAGCATTGCCGGCGAGCTCCTGCTCCCGGATGTATTCGGTCTGCCGGTTGTAGCGCAGATGGCGGATCTCCATAGCCTTGATGCATGCGGGATAGCCGCGGAGAGCGACCTTCATGAGAGGTATCATCTTGCTGGGCTGCTTCACAAATCCGAGCGGCTGCGTGAGGATCACGACATTTCTGGGACAGCCGCGCCGCTCCATGCTGCGAAGCGGAATGCTGTCCGTGATACCTCCGTCCAAGAGCTTATAGCCGTCCACTTCCACGATCTGCGATACGATGGGCATGGAAGCGGATGCGCGAAAATAGAGCATATCCTTTCCGTCGCCCTGGTCCAGGCGCTTGTGGATCGCCTTGCCGGTCTCGATATTGGTGCAGACGACGTAGAAAGGCATCGGATTCGCCCGATAGGCGGCGACGTCGAAGGGGTCCAGGCGGTTCGGAATATCGTCGTAGCAGAATTTTACTCCGAACAGGTCGCCGGTCTTGATAAGGGACTCCACGCTGCAGTATCTGGGGTCTGTGCAGAACCGGGTGTTGTAGCGAATGGCGCGCCCGATCTGCCTCGACTTGTAGTTGCAGCCGAATACAGCGCCGGCTGAGACGCCCATCGCCGCATCAAGTTCAATTTCATTTTCCATCAGCACGTCGAGCACGCCTGCGGTGAACAGTCCGCGCATTGCGCCGCCCTCCATGACAAGTCCTGTTTTTATTTTCATGAATACCTCCGCAGATGATTCAAGTTGATCTGCCGTTATACCTCCCCGTTGCCTTCGCAACAGACGTATTTCTCAATAAATGGTAGAATAAAGTCTGCATCTTTAAGGCTTGACCGTGATCAGATACAGATGGTTAGATTATACAGGAGAATTGTCGGGATGGAAAGAAAAGATGGAGGCGGAAAAGTCGGGATGGATAGAGAGAGGATGAAAAACGATAGGACCGGAACGGGGATCAGGACGACGGACATCGTCTATTGCGGAATGTTTGCAAGCCTGATGGCTGTGGGGGCATTTATCAAGATCATGCTCCCGATCGGAATCTGGGAAGTGACCTTCTCCCTGCAGTTTTTCTTTGCCCTCCTGGCGGGCTTTTTGCTGGGATCTAAGCGGGGGCTGGCTGCTGTCGGATGTTATCTCCTGATCGGACTTGCAGGAGTGCCCGTATTTGCACACGGCGGCGGACTCATGTACCTGATGAAACCCACTTTCGGCTTCCTGATCGGATTTGCTGCCGCAGCTTATGTCGCGGGCAGGATCGCGGAGACGCTGCCCGGTTCCGGCTATTTTAAGCTTCTGTTTGCGGCGTTCTGGGGAGAAATGGCGTATTACCTGTGCGGGCTCGTCTATTATTTCCTGATGTTCAATCTCGTGGTCTCGAGGGATGTGGGGATCGGACTGGCAGAACTGATCTCCGTGTGGTTCCTCTCCACTGTGATACCGGATTTCGTTCTCTGCGTTCTGGCAGCAGGGGCGGCGCTGCGTCTGCGCCCGGTGATCCTGAGGGAGAAAGCGTACAGGTGACCGGAGGAATATGAACTATTTTCCGTTTTATTATGACATAACAGGCAAAACATTTCTGATCATAGGCGGCGGACGCGTGGCCCGTGAAAAGGCGGATCGGATCCGCCGTTTTACGCAGAACATTATTGTGGTCGCCCCGGAGACGGCGATCGAAGGCGTTCGGATCATCCGGAGAGAATACCGGGAGGAGGACTTGTCGCTCGGAGATTATGTCATCGCTGCGACAGGTATTCGCGATGTGGACCGCAAGGTAGCTTCGGATTGCCGCAGCCGCGGGATCCCGGTCAACACAGTGGACGATCAGGCGTATTGCGACTTTATTTTCCCCGGTATTGTCAAAAGAGGAGATCTGGTCGTGGCTGTCTCTACATCGGGAACAAGCCCGGCTTATGCAATGCAGCTGAGAAAGGAGATCGAAGAGATCCTGCCGGAAGGGATCGACTCCATCCTTGCGAGAATGGGGGCGCTCCGAAGCAAAACGGCGGAGAGGATCGGAGACCAGAAGCTGCGGGCGGCCGCATACAAAAGGATCCTGGCGCTCTTGATCGCATCGGACAATGCGGCGGGTGATGAGGAGATCGACGCGGTCATATCTGAACTGATCGCGGCCGGTGCCGGGGCGCAGACGGAACGGCCTCAAACAGAACAGTCTTAAACGGATCATTAGTGAGCGGCTGTAAAAAAACAAATGGAAGTATAACTGATAATAGAGTATGATAGATACAGAAGGCAGTTCACCAACGCGTTGCACAACGAACCGGACTTTTGCACTGGATCGGTATCATGCGAGAGCCCGGATGAAGGAGGAAAGTTATGAAAAAAGCGTTAGTCGTACTCATGATGGGAGCACTGCTCTTTACAGCTTGCGGACAGTCAACAGGCGCAGCCGGATCGGCAAGTGAGCCGCAGACCGAAGAAGCAGCAGAAGCGCCGGCAGAAGAAGCAGCGGAAGCGCCGGCAGAAGAAGCAGCAGAAGCACCGGCA
>ODAI013149847.1_pt1 | contig 16298 bp, 18 predicted proteins | sample 1539321 | NCBI WGS metagenome assembly ODAI01 (sample SAMN02144231, study PRJEB22623) | gut metagenome | biome: sheep rumen | host: Ovis aries | place: New Zealand
CTTGATTGTCTCAAAGTATTCTTTAGCATCATCCTTGAGCTGAAGTCCGCCTGCAACAACCTTGGCACAGCCTTTTCTGAAGGTATCTGTCTTAATAAATGCAGCAGCTGCAAGACCTGCAACTACTCCCCAAAGAAATTTTTTACTTCCGTCTGTCATATCAGGCTCCTATCATTTAATTAGTTTTACCTAACAATATCATAAATTTTAGTTATATTCAACTAACATGCGCATTCAGTTAGACTTGACTAACCTTTCAGCATTCGTCATATTATATGAATATGAAAGAATACGTCTGGTTTTTTCCAATTATTTTTATGTTTCATGATATGGAAGAAATAATCGGCTTCAAATTCTTTTTACGACAGAACACCGCAGAACTCCAGCAACGCTTTCCATTTATCCTCCGCCGCTACAAAAATTTTTCGACAGAAGGCTTTGCCCTCGCAGTTTACGAAGAACTCATTTTGTGCATTGCAATTTCCACTCTCGCGTATTTTATAGACCGCAATTTTCTCTGGTATATCTGGCTGGGTGCTTTTCTTGGCTGCGACCTTCACTTTTTCATTCATCTGATTCAGGTAAGCATTTACCGCCGCTACATTCCGGCCTGTATCACAAGTTTGATTTGTCTTCCTGTAAACACTCTGATTATCTGCAAGTGTCTTTTATGCATTGAAGATTCTGCACTCTTTGCCGGAGCCTTTATGGCACTCGGCGCAATCCTTGTTTTTGTAAATATTTTTATTGCCCAAAAGCTGATGGGCTGGTTTACAAAAAAAACAGCATAATTATAATATTTCCTATGGAAATCAGAGACAAGCGAATTGATGACGGAAAAGCCTTTGACTGGGGAAAGACCTCGAAGGAATATGCAAAGTTCCGCGACATTTATCCGGAAGAATTTTATAAGAAAATTGTAGACCGCGGCCTATGCATAAAAGGACAGAAGGTTCTGGATCTTGGAACTGGTACTGGTGTTATGCCGCGCAATATGTATAAATACGGCGCTCAGTGGACTGGTACAGATATTTCTCCGGAGCAGATTGAGCAGGCAAAAGTTCTGGCCGCTGATGCCGGGATGAAAATTGATTTTATTGCCGCTGCAACCGAGCAGCTCGTAGAAAAGGCTGATTTTCCAAAAGAGAGCTTTGATGTAATTACAGCCTGCCAGTGCTTCTGGTATTTTGACCACGAAAAGGTTATGCCGGTTTTAGCTGATTTACTTAAGCCTCAGGGCAAGCTTGTAATCTTGTATATGGCCTGGCTGCCGTATGAAGATAAAATTGCCGGCAAGAGCGAAGAGATGATTTTGAAGTACAGCCCAAAATGGTCTGGTTGTGGCGAGAAGCGCCATGAAATCTGGGTGCCTGATATTGCCTATAAATATTTTGATAAAATCGACCATGAAGAATACGACCTTAAGGTTCCCTTCACAAAAGAAAGCTGGCACGGCCGTGTAAGAGCAAGCCGTGGAATTGGTGCATCACTTAATCCGGAAGAGCTCGCCCGTTGGGATGCAGAACACCGTGCTCTCCTTGATGAAATTGCTCCCGAAAAGTTTGATATTCTTCACTACGGCGCAATTACAGTTTTGCAGAAGATTTAAGGAATTAAAAGAATATCCCTTTAACAAAAATCTCTATTCCAATTCCTACGAGGATAAGGCCGCCAGCCAGTGTTGCTTTTGCGCCAAGCTTGTCGCCGGCTTTTTTGCCAATCAAAAGTCCTGTCATGCAGATTGCAAAAGTCACTGTTGCAATAATCAGTGATGCAACCAGAGCCAGCAATAAACCGTAATCTGCAATTGTGAAGCCGACTGAAAGGGCGTCAATCGAAGTTGCAACTCCCTGAATTAAAAGAGTTGCAAAAGTTAGTTTTACACAATCACTGTTTTCTTCGCATTCACAATCCCCATGCACAGCTTCCCAAATCATCTTGCCACCAATCCACAGCAGCAATGCCAGCGCAATCCATGGAATAAAAGCTTCAAACTTTGAAAAATATTCGACAATCGTGTGAACGCAAATCCAGCCAATCATAGGCATTGCAAATTGAAAAAAAGCATAAATGCCGGCAATAAAACACATGCGACTTTTTTTCATTCTAGATTCACTTAAGGCATTTGCGATTGAAACAGAAAAAGCGTCCATAGCAAGACCAACACCAAGCAGAACGCTGTTTACAAAAAAGATAAGATTCCATTCCATGCCAGTTACTCCCCCATGGAAGTGATTTTTAAGTTGTTAGATTATGCCACAGAAAACAAAAAGACGTCAATATTATGCCAATAACTAGTGATTTTTTAGAGTAAATTATATTATAATATTGTTAGTATATACTAACTTTCTTTATTAAATGGCTTTAAGGAAAAATAATATGAAAAACGAGCTTCTATCCCAAATTACAAAATTACCTGCAGAAAAACTTTTTCAGACTTATATGGATTTAATCAGTAAGCGAGAAAGCGAAGAAATCTATCGGCTGAATGAACCGGTAGGTGAAGGTATTATGAGACATACTCATATTGTCTTCTGAATTTGGCTGACCAAGCAAAGCAATTACATTTTCGCCCTTGTCTGTCATGCTGCGCCCCCCTGAGCTAGTGGCTGAACAATAATGTTTTCACATTCTTTTCTGTTCAGAGCAATCATTGTGTCGCGGGAATAAACAAGCAGTGGACGATGCTTTTCATTTTTTACGATTGTGATTTTACAACCCGGTGTAATTCCAATAGATGTAATTCGACTTACAAAGCGGGTATCGCCGTTTACCGAAGCAATTACTCCACTTTCCTCTTTTTTGAGTTCAACTAACTTTTTCACTCTTATATCTCCCTATAATAGATTGTTAGTAAGTACTAACAATCTATTATAGGATAACATTTTGTTATGTTGTTAGCAATAGCTAACGTGCTATTTTTTCTTTCCCTGCTTAGCAACTGCATTCATTTTTGCAGCAATTGCTTCCTGGTCCCCAAGATAGTAATGCTTAATTACCTTAAAGTTATCATCAAACTCATAAACCAGAGGAGTTCCTGTTGGAATATTTACTTCAAGGATTTCTTCTGGAGAAAGATTATCAAGATACTTTACCAGGGCACGCAGACTGTTTCCGTGAGCTGCAATAATTACGCGTTTTCCAGCCTTCATCTGAGGTTTTATTTCTTCCAGGAAGTATGGAATTACACGCTGGATTGTTGTTTCAAGGCTTTCATTCTGAGGGAGAAAGCTTGGATCTACATCACGGTACATTTCCTGCTTTTTTGCAGAACGTTCATCATTATCAGAAAGAGCAGGAGGCTTTACATCAAAAGAACGACGCCAAATTTTTACCTGGTCTTCACCAAACTTTTCTGCAGCCTCTGCCTTATTCTTTCCCTGAAGGTCACCGTAGTGGCGCTCATTCAGCTTCCAGGTTTTGATTACCGGAAGCCATTCCCTATCCATTTCGCAAAGAATGCCGTTCAGAGTATGAATTGCTCGTTTAAGATAGGAAGTATAGCAGATATCAAAATCATAACCTTCGGCCTTCAAAAGCTTTCCTGCAGCCTTAGCCTCTTCCCACCCCTTGTCTGACAGTTCTACATCTGTCCAGCCGGTAAAAAGGTTAAGCTTATTCCATTCACTTTCGCCATGGCGGACTAAAACTAATTTTGTCATTTAAAAATCCTCCTTTAAGACCTGCTGCAACTAGCGAAGCTTTTTATAACCGTAAACAGCAGAGTCCCCAAGCTCTTCTTCAATACGAATAAGCTGATTGTATTTTGCCATGCGGTCTGTGCGGCTCATAGAACCTGTCTTAATCTGTCCAGAGTTTGTTGCAACTGCAATATCTGCAATTGTTGTATCTTCAGTTTCGCCTGAGCGGTGACTAGTTACTGTTGTATAGCCATGACGGTGAGCCATTTCAATTGCTTCCAGAGTTTCTGTCAAAGAACCAATCTGATTTACTTTAATAAGAATTGAGTTACCTGCTCCCATCTTAATTCCCTTTTCAAGGAACTTAACGTTAGTAACAAAAAGGTCGTCACCTACCAGCTGGCAGCGGTTGCCAATGCGGGCAGTAAGCTTCTTCCAGCCTTCCCAGTCATTTTCATCAAGACCATCTTCAATAGAATCGATTGGGTATTTTGTAATCAGTTCTTCAAGGTAAGCAATCTGTTCGTCGTCAGAAAGTTCCTTTCCATTTGGATCCTTTGGAGTTCCGTTAGAAAGCTGCTTGTAGTTGTAGAAGAACTTGCCATCGCGCTCAACGCTAAACTCGCTTGAAGCACAGTCCATAGCAATTTTTACATCATCACCAGGCTTGTATCCTGCGTCTTTAATAGCCTGAACAATGCTGTCCAGTGCGTCGTTTATTCCATCAAACTTTGGTGCAAATCCGCCTTCATCACCAACGGCAGTGCTCAACCCGCGAGCCTTCAAAAGCTTTGCAAGTGCGTGGAAAACTTCAGCACCCATGCGGATTGCTTCGCGCTCAGACTTAGCACCAACCGGTCTAATCATAAATTCCTGGAAGGCAATTGGTGCGTCAGAATGAGCACCACCGTTAATAATGTTCATCATAGGAACAGGAAGCACGTGGGCATTTGCTCCACCAATATAGCGGTAAAGAGGAATATTGAGGGCTTTAGCGGCAGCCTGTGCAGTTGCAAGAGAAACACCAAGAATTGCATTTGCACCAAGCTTGCTCTTTGTAGGAGTTCCGTCCAGAGCAAGCATTTTCATATCAATAGCCCGCTGTTCAAAAATGTTATCTCCCTTAAGAGCCGGTGCAATAATTTTATTAACATTTTCCACAGCTTTAAGAACACCCTTTCCGCCATAACGTTTCTTATCACCATCACGAAGTTCAAGAGCTTCATTTTCGCCGGTACTTGCTCCACTTGGAACTGCGGCACGTCCGAGCACCCCGTTTTCAAGAATTACGTCTACTTCTACAGTAGGATTTCCTCGTGAATCAATAATTTCACGACCAATTACATCACTGATAGCAACTTTGTTTAACATCATAAAACCTCATTTATCTTATATTTTGTTAGTTTTAACTAACCTACTTGCATATTAGCATTTTTGCATTCTGTTAGCAACTACTAACAGTTTTTATAAATTTTTGTTAGTTAGTATTGACTAACTTTAAAGAGTAATGTACATTACAGTCAGTTAGTTGCTCCTAACTTAAATAAAAACACGAGGTAAATCATGAAAGTAGCAGTAATATATGCCAGCACAACTGGTAACACAGAAGCAATGGCAAATGCAATTAATGAAGCGTTAAAGACATCGGGGGCAGAAGTACTTTTAGGAACTGCAGACAGCGCAGATAAATCAGCTGTAGCAGGCTGTGATGTAATTCTTCTTGGAAGCCCTGCAATGGGCGATGAAGTTCTTGAAGATACAATGGAAGAATTTTATTCAGGGCTTGAAAGCTCTCTTAACAGTAAAAAAGTTGGAATCTTTGGTTCTTATGATTGGGGTGATGGTCAGTGGCTTCGCGACTGGAATGACCGTCTTACAAATGCAGGCGCAATAAGTGCTGCAGAACCACTTATGGTTCACCTTACTCCAGAAGACGCAGATATAAAACAGTGCAAAGACTGGGCTTTATCTGCAATAAAGTAGGCTCTTATAAAATAAATATATTTGGAGCCGTCCGATATTGCCAGATCGGGCGGCTCTTTTTTTTGAGCAGCTTTTGTGTATCAAAAAATGCATTAATCAAACAATGGCATTTACGAAATGGTTTGATTAAAAAAAATGATTTAAAAAGGATTTCAAAAAATGAATTTTGACCAAAAGATAATACATTATTGTGCACCAACCCTCTGTGAAATAAAAGCCGGAAACATATTCTTTGTAAAAAATCAGGATTTTTCAAAAGATTCCTTTGAAGAATGGAAGAAAACCTTTTTTAGTCGTGGACTTATGAGCTTTGCAATTCCCCTTTCAGAAAATACAACTGCAGTCCTTATTTGTAATGTCTGTCAGGAAAGAAAGCTTCTGGAAGATTCTCTTGTTCAGGCCTATCTTATTGAAAAAGGATATCATTGTAATGGACTTTTTGATTTTGTCGAAGAATTCTCCTACCGCGTTCAAAATTGTCAGGGTTTTCCTCACGAAATTGGAATTATTTTGGGGTATCCAGTCGAAGATGTAATTGAATTTGAAAATCACCAGGGACATGATTGCAAATACTGCGGCCTGTGGAAATCCTATTCGAATGTTGAAAATGCCAGAAAATGTAACTGCCGCTACAAAAACTGTACTGGCTTTTGCGAAAGATTATACAACGAAGGATACTCTCTAAATTATATAATAAATGAATATAAAAGAGTCGAATCGGCAGCATAATGTCTTACAATATCGCAAGAACGATTTTAGAAAAAATACTTACCATAGTGGAGCAGAAATCATAATTCTGCTATAATCAGCTATCAATTAAGTAGGTAAGTAAATGTTAAATCAGTTTTCAAGAACAGAATTACTTGTAGGCAAGGAAGCAATGGAAATTTTGAATAAGGCCCATATTGCTGTCTTTGGAATTGGTGGTGTTGGCGGTTATACAGTAGAAGCTCTGGTTCGTTCTGGAATCCAGCATATTGATATTATAGATGATGATAAAGTTTGCCTTACAAATTTAAACCGTCAGATTATTGCAACTCATTCAAGCATTGGAAAGTATAAGGTTGATGTAATGAAGGAACGTATTTTAGACATTAACCCTAAAGCAGAAGTAAATGTTCACAAATGCTTTTATCTACCGGAAAACAGAAATCTTTTTGATTTTACAAAATATGATTATGTCGTGGATGCTGTAGATACCGTAACTGCAAAGATAAACCTGATTATACAGGCAAAGGAAGCTGATACAAAAATTATTTCCAGCATGGGAGCTGGCAACAAGATGGACCCTACACAGTTTAAAGTAGCTGATATTTCGGAAACCTCAGTTTGCCCCCTTGCCCGTGTTATGCGTCAGGAATGTAAAAAGCGAAAAATAAAAGATGTAAAAGTTGTATTTTCAACAGAAAAGGTCCTGCGACCAATAGAAGATATGGCAATAAGCTGTCGAAAAAATTGTATATGTCCGCCTGGTGCTCAGCACAAATGTACTGAACGCCGAGACATACCTGGCAGCAACGCCTTTGTTCCTTCCGTTGTAGGCTTAATAATTGCCGGCGAAATAATTAAAGATTTAACCAGGGAAGCAACCGCAAGAGCCAGAGCAGAAGCTTAGACTGTAAATAAATCTATCTGATCACCAATCTGTCCAACTGCAGATTCAACGCTGTTAGCAATCTCTGTAAGAGCATTACTTGAATTTCTTATATTGCCTGTACTTTCAGAAATTTTATCCATACTCTGACGGATAATTCCGGTTGTATCGCGCAACTGGTCTACTTCCTGCAAAATAGATTTATTGCCTTCTGCCATTTCATGAGAAGCTGCCCGAACCTCACTGGTATTGTCATTCATAAGCTTCAGGGCATCGCCAATCTGTTTAGAACCTTCCTGCTGTTCTTCCATAGCAGCCTTAATCTGCATTACAAGCTGCTGAGTCTGACTAATAGAGGTACTAACCGCAACAAATGAATCTGTAGAAGCCTGCGAAGCACTAACAACATCATTAATTGAAGAAGCAATTTTTTTAAGCTCTTCCCTAATTGTCTTAGACTGGGCACTCGAAGTTTCAGAAAGCTTTCGAATTTCATCTGCAACAACACTAAAGCCCTTTCCTGCCTCTCCAGCATGAGCAGCCTCAATAGCAGCATTCATAGCAAGAAGGTTAGTCTGTCCAGCAATATCACTAATTGTCTTGTTAGCATCCTGCAGGGCTTTTGACTGCTCTTCAATATTCCTGATTCGCTGATTTACATCATTTTGACGCTGAATTCCATCCTCTGTATTCTGGATAAGTGCATCAAAAGAAGATGCCATATGACCAACAGAATTATTAACGCTGCTGATATTTCCAATCATCTCTTCTACAGCTGCACTAGCCTGCATTACACCACTAGACTGACTTTCAATCATCCTTTCCAAAGATTCAATGTTTTGAGAAATTTCTTCTACAGCACTTGCAGTTTCAGAAACACTTGCTGCCTGATTTTGAACCTGAGAATCAATATCGTTAAGATCTCCAATAATTTCTTCGATTGACTGTCCATTTTCTTCAATTTTTTTCTGCAGACCAACATTTACATCACCCAGCATTTCCTTAGAATCTTTTACACCACTAATAATAATTCTAAGCTTTTCCATAAAGGCATTAAAGCCGTCTCCCAAAGCCCCAATTTCATTCTTACTCTTTACAGAAATCTGCTGTGTAAGGTCTGCCTCTCCAGAGGCAATATTATGAATAGATTGCTGAACAAGCTTCAAAGGTTTTACCGCCATTACCAGCATAAGCGAACAAGCCGATGACACAATAATTCCAACCAGAATACTAATAATTAAAATTACAGCCCTAAGCTTATTTCCTGCTTCATCAATCTGAACCTGAGGGATAGTAAGAATTGCCGACCACGGGGTTCCCTGCACAGGCGCATAGGAAGCAAAGGTTCGAACACCATTTGGGTCAATATAATAGCCTTCCCCCTGTTTTCCAGAACAAGCCAGCTGAGCAATCTTATCTAACCCCTTATAACCAGCCTTGTCGCTGTAGGTAAGGTCCATATATTTGCTGTTTCCTCGAATATGAGAAATTAAAACTCCATTAGAACCAACAAGAATAGCCTTTCCATCGCGGCCCATAGAAAGCTCACCAATCATTTTATCAATTTCGTCAAGCTTTACAGCACCAGCAAAAACTCCAATCAATTTTCCTGCAGCATTGTAAGCAGGCCGTGCAATATAATAGCAGACAGAACCATCAAGCTGAAAGTCAATGTTTGAAACAAAGCTTTCTTTTTTATCATTCATAATAGAACGAAAGAAAGGCTTTGAAATAACAGTAATAATTTTTCCATCACTAGAATGTCCAACGCCATCTGGAGTACAGAACATTACATAATTAAAAAGAGGATTTCTGATTTTCTCGTGAGATAAAAGCCAGCTTATAATCTGCTCAGGGTCACCGGCCTTTGTAATATCATTGTCAGAATAAATTCGAAGATCATTTACAAGAACTTCATTCCAATACTGTATTTTTCCAGCATCTTCAACAATTACTTTTTCACTAAAGTCAGAATAATCTGCTTTTGAAGATGATTTAACATTTTTTACAATAAAAACATTCTGAAGAACAAATGAAACAATCAGAATAAGCAGAATGTTGATTGAAAAATGCACTGCAAGATGTGAATATTTCTTTTTACTTGTTTCTTCCATAGTAATTTCCTCGCTTCACAGACTATTTTGTTGTGCTTTTATAAATTCTGTTGATTGCCACCGCATGGAAGGCAATATTCTTTACATTGCTCTTAATCAGATTCGCATTACATTTCTGATAAATTGGCATAATTACTGCATCTTCCAAAATCATACGTTCCGCGTCTTTTAAGGCAGCCCAGCGCTCTGGGATTTTTGTACAAAGCTCTCCGTCTGTACAACTTGCAATAAGAGCATTATAAGCAGGATTAAAATAATTACCCTGATTGTTATCATTTCCGGTTACCCACATAGCAAGATAAGTCATAGGGTCTGCGTAGTCTGGTCCCCAGTTGTTCAAACCAAACTGAAATTGTCCGGAGCTCATAATTTTTCTGCGTTCCGTTTTTGGAACGGCTTTTATAGTAATATGAACCTCCGGCATTAAGGCTTCTATCTGATTTTTAATAGAATTCGAAGCAATTACCTGTGTTTCACCATCAGCTGTTAAAAGCTCCAAGTCAAGGCTTTTGATTCCCAGTTCTGCCTTTGCAGCATTAAAATACTGGCGGGCAAGCTCCGGCTGATAAGAGCAAAGCTCTGGGAACTCAACTCCCTTTGGAGTAAAATCCTGGCCACTTTGGGAAAAAGCGAAGCCTCTAGGAATTGCGGCATAGGCTGCTGCAGAACCATCTGCCATTTCTTCAATTACCCGCTCGCGGTCTACAGCATAAGAAAAGGCTCGTCTAAGATTTTTATTTGCAAAATTTTTATCATCAAAATTAAAGGTGATATAGTAAAGAAAGCCAGAATCTACAGGACGAAACTCTGGTGAATTCTGCATTTGAACAACAGCATCTCCGGAAAGCTCAACAAAGTCCAGCTGACCATTCTGATATTTTCGTAAGGCTTCATCACCATTATTTATTACTTCATAATGGATTCCACCAAGCTTAACTTTTGCAGCATCATAATAAGCTGTATTTTTTATAAAAGAAATAGAAGTTGAACCTGTTTTGTATTCTGTCAGAATAAAGGCTCCATTTGCCAAAACAGTATCAGGACTAGTTCCATATTTTCCATTGCATTTTTCTACAAAGGCTTTGTTTGCAGGATAAAATGTGCAGAAATAAAGAAGCTGATCAAAATAAGAAACTGGAACCTGAAGTTCTACCTCAAAGGTAAAATCATCTTTAGCGCGAACTCCCAGTTGATTAGGCTCCATTTGACCAGCTTGAATTGCAGTCGCATTTTTTATCTGAGCAATATCGCTAATCATAAAGGCATATTCAGATTCTGTCGCAGGATCAATTGCTCTTTGCCAGCCATAAACAAAATCGTGAGCAGTTACCCTTTCTCCATTAGACCAGTAAACATCTTCGCGTAGCTTAAATGTATAGTGAAGACCATCTGGGGAAACTGACATTTCTTTGCATACGGCATTCTTTACAGAACCGTCATCTGCCATCTGCATAAGACCATCAATCATATTTCCTATAAGCTCAAAGGAAGTAGCAAATACTGAAGTTTGTGGATCTAGAGTATCTATAGCAGCCTCAAGGGAAACATTCAAAATAGGTCCATTCACTTTCTTTTCTGGAAGAGGTCCAGAAGCCTGATTTTCATTTAATTTTAAGCAGGACACCAATGAAAGGACAAATAAAAGAGCCGTAATACAGCATACAAATCGCCTCATATTTTTCTCCAAAAAACAAAATCAAAACTTTCTTCTATGTAATACTTTGTTAATTATATTGTTTATCTTTCATGCATGGCAAAGCTGTAAGAAAAACATTGGTCAATTTTTATATTCATTTATTTTCACACGGGCTAATATAAATTGTCAAGAAGAAACCGTTCAGAAGTATAGCTTTCATCCACTTCTGCAATTTCAAGTCGCTTTGTTTCTTCCAGAGCTTCCTCAAAGCCTGTTAAAGCCGCAAAAGGCAAAAATATTTTTGCTCTTTGACAAAGAGGCATTCGCTTAGGCAGGGAATCGTAATTCCAATCGTAATCTAAAAGGTCATCGTATTTCATGCCTTATGTCCTCCTATCTGAGCATTACGGTCGCGAGTTGTTGCACCTTCTTCAAGATTTGTTCCTTTTAGAATAGCATTTTTTCCATATTTTTTTATGATTTGAAGACGAGCCTGCTGTAAACTGTCTTCCTTCTGCTCAACATCATCATCAAAGAGGCCAGGTTGCCGCTGACTAGCAGGCTTTATATTATTAGCCGTTAAATTAAAGCGGCGGAAAAGCCAGGAAGGATTTGCCACCCTATCAAAGATAGAAAGAAAGGCTTCTACAATCAGCTTGGAAGAATTTGTTTCACTTCCAAAAGACCAGCTTCCGTGTGCAGGCTTTGGGCATTCACGCCCATAATAATCTCGTACAACTTCACCATCAAAACCAGGAATATAAAGACTTTCTATATCATAACCTGCATGAAGAGTAATGGAATCGGTTACCAGCTTTTTCTTAAAAAGGTCTAAAGCCAGAAGCTCAGCCATCTCCCTTACAATAATTTTCGCTTTTTCAAACGAATATGGTTCATGAAGTACCTGCCCGCTTCCAAGACTCTTAGCATCCGATTTATAGTTTTTAATATCCTTCATTGTAACAGGTTCACGACCCCAGGCATGATCAATTAAAATTTCTGCGTCTATCCCAAATTCATCAAAAAGCAGTTGAGGTTGCTCAAGCGAGGTACGGGCAATGTCTCCCATAGTTCGGATAAAATATTTGTCCAGACGGCTGGCAGTTGCTTTGCCAACCCTCCAAAAATCAGTCAGCGGTTTATGGTCCCAAAGCTCTCGTCGATAAGAAGCAATATCCAGCTCAGCAATTCTAACTCCATCCTGGTCTGCCGGAATATGTTTTGCCACAATATCCATGGCTGCCTTGCATAAAAAAAGATTTGGAGCAATTCCAGCAGTAGCAGTTATGCCAGTTTCACGAAGTACTTCGCGTATTACTTTTACCGCCAGTTCGTGAGCATTCATTTTGTAGAAAGGAAGATAACTTGTTGCATCTATGAAAACTTCATCAATAGAATAAACATGAATATCTTCGGGCGAAAAAAAACGCAGATAAATATTGTAAATTCGAGTGGAATATTGAATATAAAGGGCCATACGAGGAGGTGCAACAATGTATTCCAGCTCTTTGCCTGTCTGTCTTTTTATTTCGCGAGCTTTTGCTTCTACTTCAAAAAGTCTTGAACGACCACTTAGGCCATAAGCCTTGAGTGCAGGGGTAACAGCCAGACAGATAGTTTTCCTGGTCCGAGTTTTATCCGCTACGACAAGCTTTGTTGTCAGCGGATCTAGAAGTCGCTCGCGGCACTCCACAGACGCATAAAAAGATTTTAGATCTATTGCAATATAAATTTTTTCTGTCATATTTTTTACTTTATAAGGATTCGTGTTCCATCAACTCCATAGTTTTCTGCTAAAAAAGTTGGCGTTCCAAGCTGCAGATAAAATTCATAATGCAATTTCCCCTTTTTCTTCAACTTTCAGATTTAAAATCACCACAGCAGCAAGAATCAAAAGAATACCAGCGCCAGATATAATTGTTAATTTTTCCGAAAAAACAAATACACCGATTAAGGTCGCCACCATTGGTTCAATAGTTGCAATAATACCTGCCTTGCTTGCTTCCACACTTTCAAGGCCAAGGGTGTATGATAAAAAAGGGATTACTGCAGTTATTAGGGCGGTCAGAAAACATAAGACAAGCAAAAATCCCGGATTTGGAGCAGAAGAAAACTTCCCTATCATATTTACCGGCTGACTGATAATCCAGGAACCGGCAGCAGCGAAAACAAATGTGTAAGTTGTAACGGTATAGGAAGAATATTTTCGCAGGGCAATTTTTCCAAGAATGCTGTATAAGCCATATCCAATTCCGGAACCAAGTCCGACCAGTAAACCGGTCATAGTCATCCCCTCGCCCGAGATTCCCGAAACCAGCACGCAGCCTGCAAAGGCAAGAGCCAGGGCAATCAGTTTTCTTTTATCCAGTTTTTCATGAAAAAAGAAAATGGACATGAGCATAATCCACACAGGAGAGGTATAAAGCAAAATCGCCGCAGTTGAAAGAGGCATCATTGTGATGGCGGTAAAATAGCAGACCGTAAAAAACAAAATGCTTCCAAAGCCCAGGCCTAGAAAAAGCGGAATATCCTTTATCGAAATCCTGAATCCCTTACGGTCTTTTACCAGCAGCACCAGAGAAAAAATCAGAGCCGCAAAAGTGATGCGGATTGAAACAATCTGAATAGCACTGAAGCCGAAGGTTTCCAGTTTTCGCACAAAAATACCCATGCTTCCCCAGAAACACCCTGCAAGAATGATAAGTACAATTCCAAGTTTAGAACTTTTTGATCTTTCCAATTTTGTTTCCTTTGATTTATCAATAATGTGGAGGTCTTCTGTTCGGAATATCGCCTTCCACTGCATTCGACATTTCGCGGATTTTTTCGGACATCATTTTAATTTCTTTCTGCAATTTATCAATTGTTTTAGCCTGCTCAACAGCAACGCCCTGAATTTGGTTTACAAAATCTTCCATGTAGGCAAGCTTCATCTCGACTGCAGTCAAACGTTCATCTGTTTCTTTTTCCATAACATTTAAACCTCTTTGCTCTTTATCCCTGCACCTTATGCATAACGTAGCGGACCTTCCCTATTACGCGGAAGTCTTCGCTCTCGCCAGCCTCCATCATTTCCTTATACTTCGAATTATCGGAAATAATACGGACGAAGTCTTTATCCCTCTGAAGGCGTTTTACAAAGGCCGAGCCTTTATAACTGATGGCATAAATTCCATCCATTCCGTCGTAGCCAAAGGTGTCAAAAAGTATAATGTCATCATCAAAAAGTGTTGGCTCCATTGAATCGCCACGAACGTAAGAAGCAGCCATATTTTCATGATACTTTTTCAGATGGTTTGGAAGTGCAACATAATCAAGAACTGTGGGACTTTCCACAAGCTCCTGCCCTCGACCTGCAGAAAAGGCCTGCTCATAAACAGGGATATTGATTACATCTTTATCAGGAATATCAGGATAAGCAATAAATTCTTCCAGTGTCATCTTAAAGACCTTAATAATCTTCATAACCTCTTCAAAAGACGGCATACGGCTGATAGAAATTTTGTTTCTCAAGGTCGAAAGAGGAATGCTGGCTTTATCACAAAGCCATTCCTGATTTTTGTCTTTATCGCTAAGAATCTGCTTTACTTTTTTCCAAAAAAATTCTGCTTCCATTGGACAATCCACCTTTTTGAAATATATACCTATACAAGTATTTTAATCAATAAATTTGACAGTTATTTTCTATAGAATATCCCATTTTTTTAAGCTATAGTGATTTTATGACTAATCTTTCTGATTTTTATAAAACCTTAAATGCGCAGGCAGCTTCCTTAATCGAAGGAGAAAATCACCTGATTCCAAATCTTGCAAACATAAGCGCCTTGCTTTTTCAATCACTAAAAAATATAAACTGGGCAGGCTTTTACACTGTAGAAAAAGATGATGACAAAGAATATTTGCTTTTAGGACCCTTTCAGGGGAAACCTGCCTGCATACGTATTCCTTTTGGAAAAGGAGTTTGTGGTACTGCAGTAACGAAAAATCAGACCCAACTTGTAGAAGATGTTCACAAATTTCCCGGACATATTGCCTGCGATAGCGCAAGTAACAGTGAAATTGTAATTCCCATCCATAAAAATGGCAAAGTTATAGCCGTTCTGGATATTGACAGTCCCTTCCTTTCCAGATTTACCACAGATGATAAAAAAGGTCTGGAAAAGCTTGTGGAGACTTTAGAAAAGCATTTAGCAAACTGACTGTTTTAGTTTTTAATAAACATTTTCTTGCCAAACTTGAACCATCCTAAAATAAATACCTATTTGAGTATTTTAATTGACAAATATCAAAAGTCCTATTATTATGATTGTAAGATGATTACAGGATTCCCAAGTCCCGCTCAGGGCTACGAAAGTAAAGGCATAGACTTAAACAGTGTTCTCATCAGGCATCCGTCTGCTACTGTTTTTATGCAGATTGAAAGCTCTAATTATATGCATATGGGGATTTTTAACGGCGATATCCTGATTATTGACCGGGCAAAAAAGATTAGGTCCAATAGCCTTGTTGTGTACGAATCTGAAGGCCGCTTTGTTCTGGGCAGAGTTTTTAATATAAAGAAAACTCTGGAAGATACAATTATTACCGGTGCCATTACGCATGTTATTCATACAGTGAAGGAAATCTGAGGCTTGCGGTATTAAGCACGGGGATCCTTATTTCAAAATCCGGGATATTTGCAATTGCTGTGGGAGTTTTTGAGTCCCTGTGTTACGACGGATATTCTTGTGGTGCCGGGGGTGAGATAGTACAAAATGTTGTAAGAACAACATAAAATCTTTGTAAAATCATGTAAGTTATAACTAACAGAATATAGTGAGGTATAACTTATGAATACAATTAAAATAAACACAAAAACAAAACTTTCAGAATTAATCAAAACTTATCCCCAGCTCCGTAGCAGACTTTCTGAAGTCAATCCAAAATTCAAAATGCTGTCTACACCAATGGGAAATATAATGATTCCAAAAACGACTGTTGCAGATATGATTGAACGCAGTGGAATGTCAGAAGAAGTCTTAATAAAAGGAATCACAGATCTTATTGCAGATATTGAATCTTCGAGCAAAATAAATAATGAACCTGAATGGCTTTCTCAAATTTCTTCTTTCAAAGAGATGGATGTAAGAAATGCACAGGGAAACTTCTTTCCTGCTTTAAGAGAACAGGCTGCAAGAATGCAGATTGGCGAAGGTCTTGAAATAATACAGAAGTTTGAACCACTTCCCTTATATGAAGTGATGGATGGTCTTGGTTTTGAGCGTTTTACAAAGCAGCTTCCTGAAAATGAATGGCACGTATATTTTTATCGAATAAAAATAGATGAAAAA
>ODAI010418375.1_pt1 | contig 16294 bp, 14 predicted proteins | sample 1539321 | NCBI WGS metagenome assembly ODAI01 (sample SAMN02144231, study PRJEB22623) | gut metagenome | biome: sheep rumen | host: Ovis aries | place: New Zealand
CTATTACTTCAGTTCTAAATAGTATTTTTTCATGTACTTTGGGATTTCTTAAATCTAGATATCTATATTTTAACCTTGTATCTTCAAAGGCATCAGTACTTCTATTTATTTCAAAAGGTAGTACTGGATTAGATAATCCTAGTATTTCAAAGTTAGATATTAGTACTTCTACTTCTCCTGTTTTCATATTAGGATTTGTCATACCTTCAGCACGATGTCTTACTACTCCGCTAGCGGTCATTGTACTTTCTCTAGTTATTTCTTTAAATTTATCAATTTCTTCACTAATTAATTGTATGACACCAGTTTCATCTCTTAGTGTTAAGAAAACTAAACTACCTAAATTTCTAATTTGTTCAACCCATCCTGCAACTCTAACTTCTTCACCTATATTACTAGTAGTTATTTCACCACAATAAATATTTCTATATTTGTTATTCATCTTCCATTCCTTCTTTCTATAAATAAAAGCACATTAAAGAAATACATAAGGACGAGATTATCTCCCGCGGTGCCACCTTATTTCACTTAACGTGCTCTTAAATAAGTATTTATCGGTACTTAGCCGTTCTAATTTATTACTATTTGTCACTTAATAGTTATAGAATTCTTTTTCGTACATATTTATTATATAATTTATAAGTATCTGTGTCAATTAGAATACCATATTTTTTTAATTTTTATCCAAAGTAATTCTTACTTTGGAATACCTTTATTAGTATATACTAGTACTAAGATAAAATTCAAAGTATATAGTAGTATATATAAAAAGCAATATAACTACATATTGCTTAATTATTACTAGGTTTTAATGCTTTAATAATAGGCTTTTTAACTTCTCCATAAGCCATTTCTCTAAATTGTTTATCAGCTATATGAAAATATTTATCTTTATTATTACCTATTTCTTCTAATATTTGTTCAAATGGTGTATTAATTAATCTCTTAGGTGACAATGGATCAGCTCCTTCTAATATTAATGTTTCTCTATTATCTAACATATCAGCATATTTTAATAATTCATTATAGAATAAACCATCTGTTATAATATCGTTATATATTGGTTGTAAATAATTAACTAAATATCTTATTTCTTCAGCAGTAATTCTTCCTTTACTAATAATAGGTAATTCGTGCTCTTTGGTATTATCTTTCCAATATTCAACAGCATCCCATGACTTTGTAATACATTTAATAATTAATTTATCATTTGTCTTATAAATTTCAAAATATCTCTTATCTTCTTCATTTCCAGTCAAAGGTTGAAATATTAAACATGATTTCATTTCAGGATTATATAAATAGTTTAATTTTTCAGTATACCAACCAGAAGGAAATACACTCTCAAAATGGCTTCTATTCTTGCAAAGACCACAAGTATCTTCAATAAATACTCCCGAGCACTCACATTTAGAAATACTTCTATTATATTGTGATTGAATTCCATATATTACATTACCATTATAATAATGTATATAATGATTTGGACAATCATAATTATTATTTTTAGCTAAAATCTCTTGTCCATTTTTCCGTTCATAATAACTGCAATAGTCCGCTGTTACTCTACTTAAATAACATTTATCAAATAATTTGTCATCATTCTTATCCTTACCATAATAAGTAACACAAAATTTATTATCATATGGTGTATTTGTATATATTTCATCCAATTTTTCTCTTTCAAAGACAAGAGAATAATCTCCATAATTAATTTCTAGTTTTTCTGCTATAGGTTGCGTTTCCCCAATATAAAAATTTTTAGTTATCGTGCCATGTTTTGAACTGCTATTAACGCTAGTATAATATCCGCCACCAAAAATATTAATTAAATCAGCTACACTAGTAAGCTCTGAAGTAAAAGTAGTTTTTTCCTTATTGTCATATATTGAAATAGTTGGAAAAAAACTGCCACTTGCTTTAAAACAATAATTGGTAATTGAATAATCAGATAGTCTTAATTCATCAAGATCAATACTAAATATTTTTGCGAGTTCTTTTAAATAATTATAATTCTTTTCTTGCATAAATAGTTCATAATTCTTTCTTGCTTCCTTTACATAATAATACATTATATCCCCCAATATGCTGCTTATTCTATTACAATTAAATATGTTTGTCAATACTTATAATTATAATCAAATCAAAAATCATTATTGTCTACTTAATTCTTTTACTTCTAAGTTCATTATTTCTAAATAATCTCTTTCTGCTATTGTTAAATGCTCTTCCATATATTTATCATATTCTTTATGAGCCTTATCTAATGCCTCTTTATGTGATATAGAACCAGAATGAGTTAATATTTCTTTTCTCGTCATCTTAAGAAAATCATCTAACTCTTTTATCCAATCTTTCATAGTCATTGGATGCCTATCTAATGCATTAATTTCAGCTATATCTAAATATGATGATACCATTCTATTTAAGATATTTAATTCTTCTTCAGTTAAATAATTTTTTGCTATTTCTGTCTCATGCCTTGTAGGATATTCTCCTTTAAAATTAGTAAGACCTACATTTTCTTTATTACTATCAACTCTATTATATATAACCTCAGCAGCAGTCATACCATGCGTAGCATAGTGCATTTTATTTTGTACTGTTTTAAAGAATTCTATAGATAATTTATCTTTCGGATTATAATCAATACTAGTAGCGTAAATATCTAATACCTTTCTCCAAAAGACTTTTTCTGATGATCTAATATCTCTAATTCTAGCTAGTAATTCTTCAAAATATGGACTTTCCCCATTATTCTTAAGCTTTTCATCATTTAAAGCAAACCCTTTTACCATATATTCTTTTAATACTTTAGTGGCCCATATTCTAAATTCAGTTGCTCTTCGTGAGTTTATTCTGTAACCTACAGCAATTATCGCATCTAGATTGTAATATTCAATATTTCTTTTTACAGTTCTTTTTCCTTCATTTTGAACTGTCAAAAATTCTTTGACAGTTGAATCTTTATTAAGCTCTTTTTCTTTGAATATATTATTTAAGTGGTAACTAATATTTTGTTTTTTTGTTTCGTATAAGTTAGCCATTAGTTCTTGGCTTAACCATAGTTCCTCATTTTTTAAACTTACATCTACTTTTACATTACCATCTTTTGATGTATATATTAGAATATTATTCTTCATTCAAACTCCCCTTTCTCATATTATTACTTTTAAAATTCATTCTAATATTATATTACTGTTATGATTTAATATTAAATTGCATATACTAATATTGATCCTAAGAATCCCGCGTGGACTTAGGACATTTTTAATATATCATGCCAGTTATTCGGAAAATTCATTGCATTTAAAACATCATTAACAGTTATTGTTTTCAACTTTGACTGAATACTCTTAATTCTACTGAATAGTTTATTATGAAATTTATTGTAATCTTCCTCAGTTAAAAGTAGTTTTAATGCAATTACTACAGCAAACAAATCATTTTTTCCATTAATATATCTATTATTTGTCTTCTGTATATTTAATAAGTAATGATATTTTGTATCATTTATGCTTGTATAAGTTTGAAACTCATAATTATATAATCTTTCATCATGAGCACACAAATTTCTTGTTTTACATAATATATTTAGTAAACTAGTTAAATCTGTTTCGGCGATATTAAATTCTTTTGATATAACAACTCTTTCGCTTTGTTTCATCAATTTATAAAAATTACAAATATCTCCAAAAGACAGTATATTAACTAATACCCAAAGAGGTACAAATCCATATTAAATAATGATTAATATATTTATTTTCAATATTTTGAGATAAATTTTTATTAATATTTCCTATTAAATTTTGAATATGTTTAATTAGATTTTGTTTTGTCTTTTGAGCAGCACATATATGACGATATGTTTCAAAATTATCTAAAACTAAATAGTTATCATTACCATATTTTTGAGAAAAATAATATGCAATTAATGATCTCAATAAATTTTCAATTTTTAAAATATATTCAAGAAATATACTTCTTATTTGTCTATCAAATTCATAAAGTGAATATATCTCTTCAAATTTTGTTCCTTTTTTATAATTAGATAAATTATTGCAGTCTATAAATAAATCTTTATATCCATTTATAATATTATAATAATTATTTTGTAATAATAATTCCTTTGCTTTTTGTTCATCTTCAAATAAAATATTTGTCTCTTTTCAAATAGAGTGCTGCTCTAAACTAATCGGTATGATTTCTTTCATACCATTTTTTGTATTCTTCTAAATCAAATGGTAGTTCAATTTTAGATATATCATTACACTTTAATTCTGTATTATTTATTACAATATCTTTTAGCATTTCTTCATTATGTTCTAAATATTCAAAAGTATATTTTAGATATTTTTTATATTTTACAAAGTCTAGATGTTGCTGAAGATGTTTAGTTGAAACGCCTCTTTTTTCATATGTTATATATGTTTCTATTTCACTCATTAGTGAATTGAGTTCGCCCAAATTATATATGCCTTCTACATTATGCCCACCAGCTGGAATTTGCTTTAGTTCAAGATTATTTTTCTTTGCAAATTCTATATAAGAACTTTTACTATCTGTTACGAGTAAAGTTCCATCCTCAATTTTATCTTTTAGTGCTTCCTCTATCATATTTGTACTTGCTGGACCATTCCCAACAACTTTTACAATAATAGTATCATAACTATCAATTGCTACAATAACACATATTTGATCCTTACTTATCCCAGGTGTTAAATTCTTTGAACCACTTTTTCTAGATTGTCTTGGCATTTTATCTTCTTTAGTACCTTTAAAACTGACTCTAAAATATTTCTCATCTATTTGTACAACTTCCTTCAATTTTTCATTTATATATATATCTTCAAGGATACTAAAAATTCTCATTTCCAAATTATAAATTTGGGTGTTTGACAATTGTGATTCAAGTGCGATTTTATAAATTGGTTTCACATCAAGTATTCCCTTTATTACACATTTTAATTGAGAGTATTTTATTCTTGAATTATTTAAGATTGTCTTTGATGTTGCCGAAAAATATTTGTCGCAATCTTTACATTTATATCTTTGAGTACCACATTTATGACCATTCTTTTTTAAATTAGTACTACCACATCTAATACAAGCTATATTTTTATATTTAATCTGATAATCTATATTTGTTAGTCTTTGATTATTTTTGCTTTCTATCAAAGAATCAATTACTAATTTTGCCTTCTCTAATTGTGGTGGAAGCATACTATTAATTCCATCATAAATATCTTTAACATTCATATTATAAAATGGCCTTTACTAGCCAACCCTTTGAATTCATAATTTTGCCGAATATAAATATAAGGGTTAGCTAATAAAAGCCACTTTCTATATATTTTTGAATTCAATTACAATTTATATTCGGCAAAATAATCATACCATATAATGAACTAATAATCAATCTAATGTTGACCATTAGAGCAGCACTCTATTTGAAAAGAGACAAATATTTTTATTTTTAAGTAATCTGATTTGCTCATCTATAGTTTTAAAATCTTTCATAATAAATGAAAAAGTCTTCGCTCCACACGGGATAACGAAGATCACTTACAACATAATAATACATTATAATATAGAACTTGTCAATACCCAATGTGAATTTAAGATGACTCTAAATTTTCCCCCTTCCCATTTAAATATAAAATTTATAATTCTATTATTGAGTCATCAAAAATTATTTTGACAACTCATTTATTATTTCTCTAACATTATCGTAATAGGTCCATCATTTAATAAAGATACCTTCATATCTGCTCCAAAGATACCTGTTTCGATATGGATATTTTTTTCTTTTAATTTAGTATTAAATTCATCATATAACTTTATAGATTTCTCTCCCGGCATAGCATTTATATATGATGGTCTATTACCTTTAGAGGAGTCAGCATATAAAGTAAATTGACTTATTGATAGAATACTACCATTAGTATCTAGTATACTTTTATTCATTACTCCATTTTCATCATCAAATATTCTTAAATTTAATACTTTATTTATCATATAATCTATTTCTTTAGATGTATCTGTATGCGTAAAACCTACAAATAGTAGGAGTCCCCCTTTTATCTCTCCTACTACTTCTTTATTTACTTCTACTTTGGCATTTAATACTCTTTGTACTAAAATTTTCATTAAATCACTTCTTTCAATACAAAATCACTTATTTTTGATATTTGTTATATCATAATACCTTTTCTTTTCATTAATAAAAGAAACAACATCCACCTTAATTTTAGCTACTTTATTTAATATCTTTTTTAATTCAATAGTATAATCTTCTAGGTTATCTATTTTTTTATTTTCAATATCTTCAATACTTTTACTTAATTTAATTTTTATTTCTTCTTTAATTCCTTTTAAATCAATCTCTTCTATAACAGAAGAATTATCATTTAATAAACCATAAATATCAATTATCATCGAGATAATAATATTAGAATCATTATCATTTTCTTCATTATTATCTACAAATTCAATTGCTTTTTCTAACTCATCTTTTAATCTTTCCTTATTAACATTTTTTGATTCATAATCATCCATAAATATATATTCTTTGCTATTTTCTAAAAAAGTATTAATATCTTTTCTAATAGCAAATTCAATATCATCAAAATTACTTTTTATTAGTAGTTTATCATCTTCTAAAATTTTCTTTATTTTAGAAAGATAAGTTTCTTTAATATTATTATAAGAATCACTTATAATTTTTTTATATTTTGTATTATTAATTTTTGATATAATATAATTTATGGTAATAATATCATTATTTAAATCATCTTTATCTTTAGCAGTTATTTCAATATTATTACTATTAAAACAATCATATAAATCCTTTAATGGTCTATATTTTCCATCAAGTAGTTTTAATTTATCATGTAAATCAAATACATTATTTTTAAAATCTCTTTCATTATTTTCATAGTTAACAACTAGTTTATTAGAATTAATATCCTTTAATTCATCATTAGCTTTTTTAATAGAAGAATCAATATAAGTATTTAATAAGCTAATATAAATCTTTTTTCTGCCTTCGTCAAAAGAATTAATTAAATTAATAATATCTATAATTGCTATTTCTACTTCATCATTTTTATTTATTTCTTTTTTAGGATTATTAACAAGACTTTTATAGTTATCTAATCTTCTAAGAAAATTAAATATTTCATTAGAAGATAGATTTAATTTAATAATTTCTAAATCTGCTAGTAAATTAGTCTTAATTGATTTTAAACTAGTACCAGGTAATTCTAATATATTTCTTTTCTTAATAAAACTTGGTTTTAATTTCTTTTTTGCAATAATATAATCAGTTAATAAAGAATTAATCTTTTCAATAATATTATTTTTTATTTCTTCAGGGACATTATTAAGTAATGCTTCTATATTATTTAATAAATTCTTTATATCATTTTCTAAATTATCATCGATATTAAATAATTTAACATCACCAATTGTATTAGAAGATACATCCTTATCCTTCAAAAAAACAGCTTGCATTATTTCTCTAGAAAAGTATTCATTCATATACTTATACAAATCCGTATTCTCAAATTTACCATCATATATACCGATATGATTAAAAGGTATTCCTCCAAATAAGATTCTTTCTGATAGTAATACTTTATTTTTTTTATCATGTAACCATCTTATAGGAGATACTTCTACCCAGACAACGTCTCCTCTTTTATATTTAACTCCATTTGATAAAGTAAATTCTTCGTCAAAAGTATTTGCTATTACTTTAGCATATAATTTTCCATTATATTCATATACTTCGTTTTCTCTTAAAGAGATATCTTCTCCATAAGCATCATCCTTCTTTGAGTCAGCTGAATAATGGAAATTCCTTTTTACTAAAGAATGCTCATTATTTGTTAGAAAACTTTGCATACTAGCATCAACAGCATCTTGAGGATAGTATCCATATTCAATTACTTCTACACCTTCTTTATTGGTGCCCTTGCTCCGCTCGGGGGGGATTTCCAAGATTGAGGAGTACGATAAAGCTGGGCGGGCTCCTTCATCACGATAGCCAACATCGCTAAAGTCCCTAATACCATTGCGGGTAACGAGGCGCGCGGCATAACCTTCACTTTCATAAGGCGTCTTTGTCCAGTACCCTCCAGTTCGACCTTTCAGTGTACTATCATCATCTACTGTATAATTATCACTTACATAAGCTCCTGTTAAGATGGCATAATCAGTAAGGGCGGCTTTAGTCCCCATTTTCTTTATTATTTCTAATTGGTTATCTCCAAATATTTGATTGTTTTCTAGTAATGTAAATATCAGTTTTTTCAAATTGTTTGATACATTTTTTTCATTCTTTTTTTTGTTAAATATACTCATTATTATACTCCTTTCAAAAGATATTTTTTTAGTTTATCTCTCTTTCTACCTTTTTTATAAAATTTAGATTTAATAAATCATTTATAAATTTATCTAGTTTTTCTTTATTTTCAACTAGTACTGTCATTCGATATACCTTACGATCACTTCTGTTAATTGTGGTAATACTATCTATAATAATATTTAAAGTAGTTGCTTTCGTTATAATATCTAGTAGATTATCATAAGTAGTCGTATATACTAAGATATCTGAAGGATACTTTTTAGTAGTTTCATTCCACTTAACATTTATTAATCTCTCATCAATATCTAAAATATTTTTACAAGTTGTACGATGAATTGTTACACCACTACCACGAGTAATATAACCAATAATAGAATCTCCTGGTACTGGTTTACAACACTGACTAAGAGAAGTTTTAATATCAGATATACCTTCAACTAAAACATCATTATTATTGTTTCTTTCGATATTAAATTTAGAATTATTTATTTTAGTAACTAAATCTTCTTTTACCTCTTCTTTTTTATTAGTAATCTTTATAATACTTTGAGGAGTATATTTACCAAGAGAAATATTCATATACAAGTCATCAATTGTTTCTAATTTTAATTCATTTAAGATAATATCAATATTTTTATTAGATAGAAATTCACTAATAGAAAGATTTTCTTTTCTTAATTCTTTTTCTAATAAATCATTACCCTTTAAAATATTTTCATCTTTTTCTAATCTACTATAATAAGCTCTAATTTTATTTTTAGCTCCTGTTGTAACAACAAAATTAAGCCAGTCTTTACTAGGTTTAGATGCTTTATTCGTATTTATTTTAATAATATCTCCAGTATTTAATTCATAGTCAAGTGGTACTATTATATCGTTAACAATAGCACCAATCATTCTATCTCCTACTTCACTATGAACTTTATAAGCAAAATCAACAGGAGTAGAACCTTTCGGTAGTTCTATTACATCTCCTTTAGGGGTATATACATAAATAACATCATCTGATAATACATCATTTTTTACTGAAGATATAAATTCTTCACTACTTTGCGTATCTTCATTTAATTCCATAATACTTCTAAATATCTGTAGTTTTTGTTCCATAGCATCTTTAGTATTAGCATCTTTATTTTCCTTATATGACCAGTGAGAAGCAATACCATATTCTGCTATTTTATCCATTTCATAAGTTCTTATTTGAATTTCAAATAATTCTCCATCTAAACCAAATACTGTCGTATGAAGTGATTGATATAAATTAGTTTTAGGCATGGCAATATAGTCTTTAAATCTTTTAGGTACCGGTTTATATTTAGAATGAATTAAACCTAAAGCTAAGTAACATTCTTGTTCGGTATCGACAAATACTCTAAGAGCTAATATATCATAAATATCATTAAATGATTTACCTTTAGCTAGTTTATTATAGATACTATAAATACTTTTGCTTCTTCCTTTTATTTCATGAGTAATACCATGTTCATTTAATAAATTAGATACTTCATCCATCATCTCTTTAACAATAGCATCTCTCTCACTCTTCTTTTGATTTAATTTTTCAACGATATCGAAATATGCTTCTGGTTTCAAGTATCTAAGAGATAAATCTTCTAATTCACTTTTAATTTTATAAATACCAAGTCTATGAGCAACAGGAGTTAATATTTCTAGTGTTTCTTTAGCTTTTCTTTTTTGTTTTTCTTCAGATAAAACATTAATAGTACGCATATTATGAAGACGATCAGCTAATTTAATTATTATTACCCTTACATCTTCCGATAAACCAACGAGTATTTTTCTTTGATATGCAGCAGATGCTTCAGAATCTGAAGTAAAATTAATTCTATTAATTTTAGTTACTCCATCTACTAATAAAGCTACTTCTTTTCCAAATAGTTTTTCTATCTCTTCTTTAGTAGCATCCGAGTCTTCAATAGTATCATGAAGTAAAGCAGCAGCCATACAAGGAGCATCAGCGGACACTTCAGTTAGTATAAATGCTACATTTAAAGGATGAAGAATATAGTCATCTCCTGATATTCTTTTTTGCCCAAAATGTTTTTTTTCAGCATATTCATATGCTTCTCTTATTAACTTTATATCATTCTCATTATCATTATAAGTTTTAAATTTATTAATTAAATCATCAATTGTTAATTTAATTGTATTTACACTCACTGGTATCACTTCCTTTTTATTAGCAGTTTATTCCTTTTATTCTAAGTTCCTCTACTTCTTCCTTTTTCTTTTCTTTTTTAGGTTTCTTTAATCTTCTAATCTCTAATATTAACCATAGATTATTAGAAATAAATATTGAGGAAAATAATCCTAAAGAAAATCCAACTAGTAATGCTATATTAAAGTTAATTATTTCTGTTGCCCCAAAGATTATTAAACATATTACCGGCATAATAGTAGTAACAGTAGTAATAATAGATCTAAATAGTGTTAATCTAACTGAATTATTAACTATTTCTTCTAATTTATCAGAACTTACTTCTTTATTATAATTTTTTCTCACCATATCAAAAGTAACAATAGTATCATTTATCGAATATCCAATAATAGTAAGTATCGCAGCAATAAAGATACTATTAATTTCTAATTTAAAGACACCAAAGAAAATAATAGTAAGAAGTACATCATGAGCCAGAGCAATTACCGCAGATAAAGCATAATTAAATTTAAATCTTAAACTTACATAAATAATTATACCAAGAACCGCTATTACTAAAGCAATAACAGCATTTTTAATAAGTTCTTTTTTAACCATATCAGATACAACAAAAATATCTGATTTAACATTATATTCTTCTTCTAGATAACTAGTTAATTCTTTTATTTCATCTTTATCTAGTTTTTCACTAATTACAATTGTTCTAGAGTCTTTATTAATATCTTCTTTTTCAACTGTATAATTATTTAATTCAATTTTATCAGTAGTATTTACTGTAATACTCGTTCCACCAGTAAAATCAACCGCAAAATTATATCCTGATATTAAAGTATATACTAAGCCTATAATTATAATAATAAAGATTACTGGTAATAATATCTTTCTTCTTTTAACAAAATCTAATTTTTGATATGGAATTCTTACTTCTTTAGCAGGTACTATTTTCTTTTTAGATAATCCAATAAATAGATTAGGATGATTATAAAATACTTCACTCTTAGCAAATAAACTAACAATATATTTAGATAAGAAGACAAGTATTAAGATTGTTAATAATATACTAATAATTAATAAAGTAGCAAAACCTTTAACACTAGATTGTCCAAAAATAAATAAAATAATAGCTACAATAATCGTTGTTACATTAGCATCAATTATACTAGATAAACTTTCCTTATTACCAAGAGATACCGCTAATGGTAATTCTTTTCCTATCTTTAACTGATCTTTTATTCTTTCAAAAGAAATAACTGAAGCATCTACGGCCATGCCAATACCTAAGAGCATCGCAGCTATTCCAGGAAGAGTAAGAGTTCCATTTATTAAATAGAATACTAAGAAAGTTAGCATTGTATATAATGTTAAAGCACATGATGCAATAAAACCGCTAAATCTATATAAAACTATTAATATTAAAAATACTAGAATAAGTCCAATTACACCAGCGATTAAAGTTTTCGATAAAGATGCTTCTCCATAAGTAGCTTCCACTGTACGAGAAGATATTTCATTTAATTTTGTAGGAAGAGAACCTGAATTAATTAGTTCTACTAATGATTTTACTTCTTCTGTCGTAAAATTACCTTGAATAATAACATCAGAAGAAAAGGCACTATCTACTCTTGCGGCACTTAAACATCTCGAACTAGATAAAGAACCACACTTATCTTTTTCTTTGTAGTAGGAGTCTTTATTTTCATCATAGTCAAGCCATATAACAATAACATTATTAGTCATATCTTTTACTTTACTCGTTACTTCGTAAAATTTATCTTTATCTTTAATAGGAAGACTAACTGCCGGACGACCGTATTGATCCTGGGTTACTTTAACTACTCCCCCTAATACATCAGAAGTCATAAGCAAATTATCATTAGCATCCCTAAATGATAAAGTAGCAGTACTAGATATAACGTCTCTAGCTTCATCTTCATTAGTAATACCTGCTAGAGCTATTCTAATTCTATTCTCATCTTCAATAGCAATTTCAGGTTCATTTACTCCTAGAATATCAACTCTTTTTAATATTGCTTTATATGTATTATAAACCATATCATAAGTTAATTCTTTATTATCTAATGGTTCAATTTCATATAATACTTCAAATCCCCCTTGAAGATCTAATCCATAGTTAATATCTTTAAAAATAGGTATACATAAATATCCACTTACAAACATAACAATTAGTACTACTAAAGTTCCTAATCCTACCTTAACCTTCTTATTCTTTAAAAAATAAATTAATACTAATAATATTAATGCCAATATACATAGTATAATTAATATAGTTTTCATTAAATCACATCCTTACTTATTTTTTCTCTTTGAAATAAATCTACTTTTTTAATATCTACTTCAATAATATCATTTACCATTTCTGATAAAGTTAGTCCTTTATCTTTAGACCATTTATTAATCCTTAAATAGTCCCAAATATCATTTATTTTAATATATTTGTAATCTTCTCCTATTAAACGTAGTTTAACATTAAAGGCTCCTTTTAAATCATTATATAATTCTTTTAAACTTTGATATTCCATTTTATTTACAACCTTAAATTATAATATTCTTATAAATTAAAAGTAAGTTGTTCTCCTTCCATCATATTTTTGTTTTTAACTAGTGGTTTATAGTCACACAAACTATTCCATAGTATCCTTATTTCTTCGTCATGCTGGTAATATGGAGCATTTAATGGTAAAAATGTACCTGATTTATCATATAATCTTAAATATTCTATTTTATCTTGAACTACTTTATTAAATAAGTAAAATTCATCATATTCAGAGCAATGTCGCACATTCCATTTGCGCCCTTTTAAATTAAATCTTAATAATTCTAATTGATATATATCTTTATTTTCATATAATCTTTCTATCCAATCATTCATCAAATATAAACTATCAAAGAAAAATACACCTTTAATGTTATCTCCTACAGATTTGCTTCGGTCTCCTACTAATGGTATTAATCCGTTTTTGCAAATACCTTCCATTGCTTCTATATTAGTTAAATGATATGAATAGTGATTTTCTCTCCAAATAAATGGTTCTAATATAATCATTTTTGTTACCTCCTTGATGCCAATAAACTCATCTTTTCTTTTTGTTAGAGTTTTTTATATCACATCATAATTATACTAAACTATTTGATTAAAGTCTATAATAATAAAGAAAAAATAGTCACTTTTGACTATTTTCATTATCTTCTTTTTCCATTAATTTCTTACTAAATAATAATTCTAAATCAATATCTAAAGCATTAGCAATATTACTAACAGCTTCAAGAGAAAAATTCTTTTTACTATTAGGAGCTTCAATTCTCCTAATAAATTCATGAGAATATTCAGTCTTCTCAGCAAGCTCTGCTTGCGTCATCTTTTTTTCTTTTCGATAATATTTTATATTTTTAGCAATTAATTCATATACATCATAATTTTTTGGTTTTCTCTTATTCATAGTACATCACCTTAAATTCATTGTCTCACAAAATAGAAAATTTTTATGTAAACCATTTGGTTACATTTTGTAGATTTTATGCTTATTTATGCCACATTTTGGTAATTATTCCTAATTTTCTTGAGAACTTTATTCTCCGTTCTTGATACTTCTACTTGATGCATACCTAATATTTTTGATACTTCACTCTGGGTTTTATCTTTAAAATATCTTAAATAGATAAGTTCTTTTTCACTATTTGATAGTTTAGATAATTCTTCTTCTAAATACAAATAATCAATATTATAAGGGTCTTTACTATCTTTTAACATATCTGACATACTAATATCTTTATCTCCATCATATATTACTCTATCTAGACTATCTATTTCTTGCATTGAATTAAGAGAACTATATACTACATTAGGTATTTCATCAATATATAAAGCTATTTCATTAATACTAGGTTCTCTCATTAATGATTGACATAAATAATTTTTAGCTTCAATTATTTTTTTATATAATTTAGTATTATCACTATTTACTTTTAATAATTTACTATTATTAATATATGCATATATTTCTCCATATATCCATTTATATGCATAAGTAGAAAATTTTGTATTTTTATTATCTTTATATTTATCATATGCCTTAATTACTCCTATTACACCAACTTGGTATAAATCCTCAGTACTGTATCCTTTAAAATAGTTATTAATTATCATATATATTAATCCTTCACAAGATGATACAATCTCATCATACTTATTCAATATCAAATCATCCTTTCAAATAATTTATATGCATCATATTCCCTATCAATTTTTGGTATATTCTTTAATAATTTATTGGAAATATTAAATTTATCGCAAATAATCATTTTCCCATTCTTTTCCCTATTTTTTTTATAAACATTATTTAAAAACTTAATACTATAACTATCTATCGAATACATATTGTCAATATTTAAGACAATGAATTTAAAGTCTTTTATTTTTAATTCCTTTATATTATATTTATTTAAGTCACCCTTTAATCTTACAAAGAGTATTCCTCTACTAAACTCAAAATTAGTTTTAAGCAATTTATTCACCTCCCCTACAATTTACCATATTTTCTTCAATAAAAGTTAAATTCGACAAAACTAGTTATTATTTTTTATCGACATTTTTTATATAAAAAAGAAACATATTATGTCTCTCTAAATATATATATAACTTTTTTTTCAAATATTGTAAAATTTCGATAAATTTTTATTAAAAATTTAAACTAGTATTTAATATTCCCTTTAAGTTTCTTAAAAATATTGTTAAAATACTTGCCTTTTCAATATCATTTTTAACTGTAGCGTCTACTTCCGATATCTTTTTATTATCTTCAAGGATGTCGATAGTACCTACTACATCGCCCTTCTTAATAGGAGCAATCAACTTTTCTACATTTACTTTATATGTAATATTTCTTTCTTCATCCGATTTTTTACTAAGAATAGTTATCGTCTCTTTAGGTATTATTTCAGTAGTTAAACTTTTGCCTAATTCAACATCCTTTCTTTCAATAGGAGTATTCTCATCAATAATATTTTTAACCATATAGATATTAAAACCATAATCTAACATCTTCTTAGTATCAGCACTTCTCTTACCAGTATCAGGTTCATTCATGACAACCGTAATAAGTCTCATTCCATCTTTTTTAGCCGTAGCAGTTAAACAATAGCCCGCTGTGCTAGTAAAACCTGTTTTTAATCCATCTATCTCCGGATAGAATTTAACAAGACGATTCGTATTAACGAGCCAAAAAGGATTAGATGTATTTTTTCTTAAATAATCTTCATAAGTACTACTAAACTCTAATATTTTTTCATGTTTAACTAATTCTTTAGCAATTATCGACATATCATAAGCGCTAGAATAATGATTATCCGAATCAAGCCCCGTAGCATTAATAAAATTAGTATTTTTAAGTCCTAACTCTCTAGCCTTATCATTCATTCTTTTAACAAAAGATTCTTCCGTACCAGATACTCTTTCTGCCATAGCCACAGTAGCATCATTACCAGAAGCAATACATATTCCCTTTATTAAATCTTCAACACTCATTTGTTCTCCTACTTTAAGAAATATCTGACTACCACCCATACTAGAAGCATGCTCTGATGCAGTAATCATCTCATCCCATTTAATATTTCCTTTATCAATTTCTTCAAATATTAAAAGTAAACTCATCATCTTTGTCATCGAAGCCGGAGCTAGTTTTTCATTAACATTTTTTTGAAATAAAATCTCCCCAGTAGAAGCTTCA
>ODAI011410532.1_pt1 | contig 16294 bp, 13 predicted proteins | sample 1539321 | NCBI WGS metagenome assembly ODAI01 (sample SAMN02144231, study PRJEB22623) | gut metagenome | biome: sheep rumen | host: Ovis aries | place: New Zealand
CATCATCACGACCATGACGAGGATGAGCATCATCACCACGACCATGACGAGGATGAGCATCATCATCACGACCATGACGAGGATGAGCATCATCATGAACATGGAGAAGGATGTACTTGTGGCTGTCATCATCATGACCATGATCATCACCACCATCATGCAGATGAAATATTTAGCAGTTGGGGACTTGAAACTGCCAAGAAATATGACAAGGATGAAATGAAAGAAATACTTGAAGTTCTTGCGTATGAATCGGATAAATATGGAGTTATATTGAGAGCTAAAGGTATAGTTGCAAGTACAGGCTCTGATTGGATATATTTTGATCTTGTACCGGGAGAATATGAGATAAGAGACGGAAAACCTGATTATACAGGTAAGCTTTGCGTAATAGGAAGTGAACTTAAAGAAGACTTACTTAAGGAACTATTTAAGTTGGCATAATGATTTCCGGATCTAACATATATATAATGAAAAATAATATTAGAATTAAAAAATAATATTAGAATTAAAAAGATTAAACTAATTTGTTTATATGATTTCTAAATGAAGGGATAGATATAAAATGAAAAGGCAGGAACAGATAGAAGAGATACCAATTTATATGTTTCTTGGTTTCTTGGAAAGCGGAAAGACAACCTTTGCCAAAGAGACTCTTATAGACAGAAATTTTACAGAAGGTGAGCCGACACTTTTGCTTGTATGTGAAGAGGGCATAGAAGAGTATGACAGGGAAGATTTAAAGAAAAGAAATATATTTGTTGAGTATTTAGAAGATAAGGATATCAATACAGAGTATTTGCTTGATCTGCAGGATAAATACAGTCCTACAAGAGTTATGATTGAATATAACGGAACATGGAAGATGGATAAACTGTTTTCTGTAAGAGTGCCTAAGGGATGGACTATAGTTCAGGTTATAACATTTGTCGATGCACAGACTTTTGATGTCTATATAGCCAATATGAAAGCGATGATGATGGAACAGCTTTCAACTGCTGATATGATAATATTTAACAGGTGCGATGAAAATACCAAAAAGGCAGAGTATAGAAGAAGTCTGCGTGCGGTTAACAGAAGAGCACAGGTAATATTTGAAAACAAAGACGGCTTAGCTGAGGTCGGTGATGATGAAGTGTTTTTACCTTATGATATAGATCAGCCGGTTATAGATCTTGAAGAAGAAGATTTTGGACTGTTTTATATAGATGCATGTGATAACCCTGATAAATATGTTGGTAAAAAGATACACTTTAAAGCAATGGTGCATAAACCTAAAGAGTATAATAAAAATGAATTTGTTCCGGGAAGATTTGCTATGACATGTTGTGCGGATGATATAGCATTTGTCGGATTTAAGGCTTATTACACCGGTGCAGATAAATTAAAGGACAGACAGTGGGTTATGGTTACCGGAGAAATCGGAAAAGAATACTATCCGGAGTTTGAAGGTGACGGACCTGTTATAAAAGTATCCGAAGTTGCCATGACATCACCTGCAACTGAAGAACTTGTATATTTCAACTAAAGAAAAACTGCCATATATACATGATATGGCAGTTTTATAATCTGTATTTGTTCACAATTTAAACAAATTTTCATCAAAAATCTGTCAAATTATAGATTTAATATATGTATAAATGATAAATATATTAATTATTTATTATGCTACATAAGACTTTGAGAATTACGATAAAAGCAATCCTCATGTCATTATAAAAATTCATATTACTTAAATGTTTATCTAAACAAAGATAAACAAGGAGGAAAGGAAGATGATTATAAAATGAAACATGAGACAGAAACGAAAATAAGCAAAAAAGGCGGATTTTTTAAGAGAACTGTAGCGGTAGTTACAACAGCAGCAGTATTTGGAGGCGTAGCCGGAGGAGTATTTAATCTTGTTGCAGCGGATAAGCTAAACGGTGTAAATGAGAAGAAGAATATAAGCAGGATTGTTAGTGAAACATTGGAAGGTTTAGAAACTGCAGATGTTGAAACAACAGAATCAAAAGCTGATAATGATGACGAAAAAACGACAACCGATGAGATAATCCAGACAGCATCATCAGTTGATAATAATTATGTATCGGGTGGCGCTCTTGATGTTTCAAAAATTGCTGAAAATGTAATGCCATCTATAGTTGCGATAAACGTAAAAGGTGTTGAGCAGATAAACCAGGGGTTGTTCGGAACATACGAATATGAGACTGAAGGAGCAGGCTCGGGTATTATCATAGGAAAAAATGATACTGAACTTTTAATTGTAACCAATAATCATGTTGTAGCATCGGCAGAGACTGTTTCTGTAGTTTTTAATGACGGTGAAAGCTATGATGCAAAAGTTAAAAGTGTTGATTCAAGTTATGATCTGGCTATAGTGGTAGTTCCTCTTGAAGATATTTCGGGTAGTACTAAAGAAAATATAAAAGTAGCCAACATAGGTGATTCCAATGAACTTAAGGTTGGAGAGCAGGTAGTAGCTATAGGTAATGCACTTGGCTATGGACAGTCCGTTACAACAGGTATCGTAAGTGCAAAAGAAAGAACGACCGATACTAATGATTTACCGCTTATCCAAACTGATGCGGCCATAAATCCGGGAAACAGCGGTGGTGCACTGCTCAATATGAAGGGAGAACTTGTTGGTATCAATTCATCGAAATATGCTTCAACAGAAGTTGAGGGAATGGGCTATGCTATTCCTATAAGTGAGGTTGAGGAAATAATCGACGGTATGGTTTCAAGAAAAACCAGAGAAAAGGTTGATGAACGCGATCAGGCAAGTCTCGGTATCAAATGTGGCACTGTCACCGCTGATGCATCAGAGTTATATGGTATCCCTACCGGAGTCCTCGTATCAGAGGTAATAGACGGTTCTGCAGCCCAAAAAGCTGGCATAAAGAAAAACTACATCATAACAAAATTTGACGGTCAGACAGTATCTACGGCTGAAGGTCTTGTGGATATGCTTGAATATTACAAAGCCGGTGAAAAAATAGAAGTAACTGTAAAATATATGAAAGACAACGAATATGTAGAGGATACAATTGTAGTAAAACTCGGAAAGAAAAATTAGTCCTTGTCCATCACATCAAACTTCGGTTTCACGCATGATGGTGGGTATCTGTTTACCACTTAAATATGACTTCACACCATGAAGTTTCTTAATAGGAAAGTATATGAATAAGGCTGATACACAACGTGTCATCAATTTGCTAAATCAATAAGCTCAAATCCTTTATCTTCGCACGAAATCGAGAACTCGCTTCGCTCAAACAGCTCGATTTCTGAGCGAATATATACGGATTCTTGCTTTTGATTTAACGCAAATCGGACAAAATGTTGTTGTATCAGCCTTTTCATATACTTTCCTGAATTTAGTTTATTAAGGTGTGAAGTTGTATTTAAGTGGTAAGCAGATACCCACAGCTTAAAGCCGCGCTATTTAGCGCGGCTTTAAGCTACAGGCATAGATATTCCTTTTATCAGGAGATTGTCCGAAAATTTATAGTGACAGAAAAAGAAAAAGGCGGTGTTACAACATTTAGCCCGATTTGTGTCAAATCAGCAACGAGCACTTGTAGAAATTCGCTCAGAAACCGAAGTGTTTGAGCGAAGCGAGTTCTTCGGGTTCGTGCGAATTTCAAAGGTGCGAGTACGCTGATTTAACAAATCGATGGCGCGTTGTAATACCACCTTTTTTCTTTGATGTCACATAAGAGAATTAAATCTACTGATAAAAGGAATACTATGTCTGTCATCATGCGTGAAACCGAAGTTTAACGTGGGAGAGGGGATTATACAGCTTTTTCATCGGTGTTCTGCATGTTTTTGCGCGCAGTTGCAAGCATGAGTTTTATACGGTTGACCTGATTTACTTCCGAAGCACCCGGATCGTAGTCTATTGCTACGATGTTGGCTTCAGGATATGATTTCCTTAATTCTTTGATAACACCCTTGCCGACTATGTGGTTAGGAAGACATGCAAATGGCTGACAACATACTATGTTGCCGGCACCACTCTTGATAAGTTCAACCATTTCACCGGTTAAGAACCAGCCTTCTCCTGTCTGGTTGCCGATTGATACGATAGGTCTGGCATAATCTGCAAGCGTGGTTATATGTACAGGTGGTTCAAAACGGTTGCTCTTTCTAAGTTCATCGCGTAAAGGTTTACGAAGAACTTCCAGTGCCCATATACCAAGATTGGCCTTTTTGGCGGAACTCTTGGATTTGCCTAAGAATTCATACTTGTAATTGTTGTTATAGAAGCAGTACATGAAGAAATCAAGTAAATCAGGCATAACTGCTTCAGCACCTTCTGATTCGAGAAGCTCAACAAGGTGATTGTTGGCCGAAGGAAGGAACTTGACAAGAATTTCACCAACTATTCCTACACGTGGACGTCTTTCTTCTTCGTTAAGAGGAAGAGTGTCAAAGTCATGAATGATACCCTTGATAATTTTTTTGTATCCTCGACCACCATCTTTAATACTCTTTATACAAATCTTTTCCCATTTCTTGTGAAGTTTATCGGCAGAGCCTTTAACTTTTTCATAAGGTCTTGTTCGGTATAAGACTCTCATAAATAAATCACCATATATAATAGCCTGTAAAGCAAGCTTGACTGTTTTAATCGTAAATTTAAAGCCGGAGTTTTGTTCAAAACCCTGAACACTTAGAGCTATAACAGGTATCTGCCCGTAACCGGCTTTTGCGAGCGCACGTCTTATAAAACCAACATAATTGGTAGCTCGGCAACCGCCGCCGGTCTGAGTCATAACAACTGCAAGCTTATTTACATCATATTTTCCTGAATTGATAGCATACATAAGCTGTCCGACTACTATAAGTGAAGGGTAGCATGCATCATTATTTACATATTTTAATCCTGTGTCAACAACTTCCTTGTTAGCGTCAGGAAGCATAACTATATTAAGCCCCATTTGGCTAAATGCCGGTTCAAGAATATTGAAATGAATAGGAGACATCTGAGGTACAAGAACAGTGTAGTCCTTCATGTCCTGGGTAAATTCAACTCTGTTGATTGCGCTTGATACAGGGCAAGGAACAAAGTGGCGTTTACGTCTTACATTTACAGCACTTATCAAAGAACGTATACGTATTCTTGCAGCACCTAAGTTGCTGACCTCGTCTATCTTAAGTACCGTATAAATTTTGCCTGAATTGGTAAGTATATCATTTACACAATCGGTTGTAACGGCGTCAAGACCGCAACCGAAAGAGTTGAGCTGTATAAGTTCAAGATTTTTGCTCGTCTTTACATAGTTTGCGGCTTTGTATAGTCTGGAGTGATACATCCACTGATCTGATACTATAAGAGGTCTTTCTACTTCACCTAAGTGAGCCACAGAATCTTCAGTAAGCACAGCTATATCAAATGAATTGATAAGTTCAGGAAGACCGTGGTTAATCTCAGGGTCTATGTGATAAGGACGACCGGCAAGTACTATACCGATTTTATCATTTTCTTCCAGGTACTTAATAGTTTCATCACCCTTGTTTTTAATATCGGCTTTCACAGCATCTGCTTCTATATAAGCTGCATCGACCGCATCGGATATCTCCTGCATGGTTACATCAGTATATTTCTTAAATTCTCGCATCAGACGTTCTTTAAGCGCCTGCTTGTTGTCGAGAGAAAGAAACGGTCTTATATAGGTTGTATCAGGATCACTTAATTCTTCCATATTATTTTTAATATTTTCTGCATATGAAGTAACGATAGGACAGTTGTAGTGATTGTTAGCATCCGGTGTTTCGTTTCTTTCATATGGTATACAAGGATAGAAAATTGTCTTGATTCCCTGCTTGAGTAACCACATAACATGACCGTGTGCAATTTTTGCAGGATAGCACTCTGACTCGCTTGGAATGGACTCTATACCAAGTGTATAGATATCACGAGAGGATTTTGGAGAGAGTACGACCCTGTAACCGAGCCTGGTTAAAAATGTAAACCAGAACGGATAGTTTTCGTACATATTGAGTACTCTTGGTACTCCGATTGTTCCACGAGAGGCTTCGGCTTCACTTAATGGTTCATACCGGAATAAGCGGTTGAATTTATATTCAAATAAATTAGGTACATTGTTGGCATTTTTCTTCAAGCCAAGACCTTTTTCGCATCTGTTTCCAGAAATAAAACGTCTTCCGCCTGAAAATTTATTGATGGTAAGAAGACAATTGTTGGTACAGCCTTTACATCTCGCCATGCTGGTTTCATATGTAAGGCTTTCTATATCCTCGCGGGAAAGCATGGTCGTCTTTGCGCCTTCTTCATATCTGTCTCTTGCGATAAGAGCGGCTCCAAATGCACCCATGATACCTGCTATATCCGGACGTATGGCTTCGCGGCCGGATATAAGTTCAAAGCTTCTTAGTACTGCATCGTTATAAAAAGTTCCGCCCTGAACAACTATATTTTTACCGAGTGATTTAGGGTCAGTAAGTTTTATAACTTTAAGAAGCGCATTTTTTATAACCGAATATGCAAGTCCGGCAGATATATCGGCTACTGATGCACCTTCTTTTTGAGCCTGTTTAACCTTTGAATTCATAAATACAGTACATCTTGAACCGAGGTCTATAGGATGTTCTGCAAAAAGAGCTATTTTGGCAAAATCCTTGATTTCATAATTTAATGATTTTGCAAAGGTTTCTATAAATGAACCACAGCCTGAAGAACATGCTTCGTTGAGCATAACGTTGTCAACTACTTCGTTTTTAATTTTTATACATTTCATATCCTGACCACCTATATCAAGGATACAATCCACATCAGGATCAAAGAAAGCAGCAGCGGTATAGTGGGCTATGGTTTCAACCTCGCCATGATCAAGCATAAGAGCAGATTTAATCAAAGCTTCTCCATATCCGGTTGAACATGCTGATGCGATTTCAACACCATCCGGAAGCTTTTTAAATATATCCTTTAAGGCGCGGATAGTGGTTTTTAAAGGACTACCGTTGTTACTGCTGTAAAAATCATATAATAATGATCCGTCTTCGCCGACCAGAGCAACCTTAGTTGTGGTTGAACCTGCATCTACGCCAAGATAACATTTGCCTTTGTATGTAGCAAGGTCAGCTCTTTTAACATGGTATTTTGACTGCTTTTTGATGAATTTGGCATAATCCTCCTCAGAAGCAAAAAGTGGAGGAAGTCTGTCTACATCAACTGAAAACTTTAGATCATCAGTCAGCTTCCCGCTTAAATCAGTGAGAGAAAAATTAATATCTTCTTTGGCCTGAAGTGCAGCACCTACAGCAGCAAAAAGGTGTGAATGTGATGGTGCGATTACACTGTCATCAGTTAAATTAAGAGTTCTTATAAAAGCTTCCTTAAGCTGATCCAGAAAATGAAGAGGACCACCAAGAAAAGCAACATTTCCCTTTATAGGTTTACCGCAGGCAAGACCGCTTATGGTCTGATTGACGACTGCCTGAAAGATTGATGCGGCAAGGTTTGGCTTGGTTGCACCTTCATTTATGAGTGGCTGTATATCTGTTTTGGCAAATACACCGCATCTTGCGGCGATTGGATAGATAGTGTCATAGTCTCTGGCATATGTATTAAGTCCCATGGCATCTGTTTGAAGAAGTGATGCCATCTGATCGATAAAGGAACCGGTACCTCCTGCACATACTCCGTTCATACGCTGCTCGACACCGTTCGTAAAATATATAATCTTTGCATCCTCACCACCAAGTTCTATAGCAACATCAGTTTGAGGAGCATAGTCCTTTAGTGCGTCGGTTACGCAGATAACTTCCTGCTCAAATGGTACACCTATGACATTGGCAAGAGCAAGTCCGCCTGAACCGGTTATGGTTGGGGCTACATTTAAATCGCCAAGCTTTTCTTTTGCATTTTCAAGTAGTTCCTTTAATGTTTCCTTGATATTGGCAAAATGTCTCTTGTATTCAGAAAAAAGTATATTGTGTGATTCATCTATAATTGCAACCTTTACTGTGGTTGAACCTATATCAATTCCTAATCTGTTCATATTAAATCCGGCTTTTGACTGCCTGCCTCCTTGTCTTATAAATTTCTAACGTGTCAAAAGATAATTATAATAGAAGAAACGACAAAATACAACAGTTAAAAATATGAAATTTTATCTAAATTTTATTATTTTTTTGCCACATTTATGAAGCATTTGCATAGAATAATCAAAAAGGGGAAAAATATGGAAAAAGAATGTAAGGGAACCATCCACAAAGTTGTGGCAGGAGATACGCTATATAAGATTTCAAAGCTTTATGGAGTAAGGCTTGTAGATGTCTTAAAGGAAAATCCGTACGTAAATGTTTATAATTTGAAGCCGGGGGACGAGATATGTGTCCCGACCGAAATCTATGAAGAGGAGGAGGAACGCAGATATTTTACCGCAAGAACCGGTGAAACTTTAAAAAGCATAATAGAAGAACTATCTATAGATGTAGGAAGACTTATGGAGTACAATAAGGAACTTCTTGATATGCGTGTGCCTTTGGGAACGATTATCAGAATTCCTCCTTCAAAAAATGTATAACAGGAAAATTTATGATATGAACTGACTTTTTTTTACTTATAACATAAGCTTTATGGTTTTAAAACATAAGCTTCATAGTTTTAAAACATAAGCTTCATGGTTTTAAAACATAAGCTTCTGAGTTTTAAGTTGTTTTTTAGATGATTTTAGGATATAATAAGCGTATATGCATTGATATAGGTTAAAATATCGATGTGTATACGCTTGATTAATATTATTAATCATAAAAGAATATATGATTTAAGGACAAAACATTATGAAATTTATAACAAAGCTTGAAAAGAAATTTGGAAAATATGCTATTAAAAATCTGCCGTTGGTGCTGACATTGCTTTTCGCATTCAATTATATTTTCTCGGTTGCAGCACCAAATGTCTATGAAAAAATAATTTTATCCCCATATGATGTATTTTATGGACATGAGTATTGGAGACTTGTGACATGGATATTTACAGCTCCTTCTGCATTTGATGAATGGACCGTTTTATCACTTGTGTGTCTTTATTTTATAGGTTCATCGGCCCAAAGAGGTATGGGAACCTTTATGTACAATCTTTATACATTGGGAAGTATGCTTCTTAATTTTGTTACTGTTCTTGTCGTGAGTGCGTTTTTATTTATAACAAAGGGTGCGGATCAGTTATCTATGTCCGTAGCCTGGATAGGTGGAGTTTTTATCAATTATACAATTCCTGTATGTGTATTTTTTGCTTTTGCAATGGCATATGCGGAAAGTACGGTTTACTTTATGTTCCTTTTTCCGTTAAAGGCAAAATATATCGCATGTATTGATTTCGCACTTTTACTTTATGAATATTTTGATGTGCCTATTGTTACTTTCAGAGCATTGCTGGTTGTGGCAGTTGCTAATTTCTTTATCTTTTATAACATATTAAAAAACTATAGTTATGGAAGGGGAACAAGATATTCATATCAAAATTATGCGTCGGAAAAAAAGAAAAAAAGATCCGGTTCGCCTTTTTCTGAAAGAAAAAATAAGGATAATGTCTTTAACATGAGTGATTATCTTAACAGAAAACAAAATGGTGGTGAAAAACAGATGCCGGATGGTATTACAAGACATAGATGTGCTATCTGCGGTAAAACCGAAAATGACGGTGAGGATCTGGTGTTCAGATTCTGCACAAAGTGCAATGGTAATTATGAATATTGTAATGAACATATTTATACACATGAACATAGGGGATAGATAAAAATGAGCAGTGTGAAAAAACTAATTGGTGAGATAAAAAGTGATATTAATAAAGAAACCAACATAAGGGAATATGCAAAGCTTCTTTATGAAAAATATAATTATTATGCAACAATTAAAATGAGTATGAATTACTACACCATGAAAGAAATCATATCGGATATGACTGATAAGAATTCAGATGTGTGTAAGTATTTTGATGTTTTAAGCAGATTGGTTAAGGACAATATTATTGAAAATAAACCGGTTGATGAAGAGGCTCTAACTGCTGTGAAACAGATAAGGGACAATATCGAGTATAAGATGAAGATACTTACATCGTATACCGATGGATATGAAATCTATGAATATATACTTAACCGTATAGAGGCTAAGGTAAAAAAATCTGTAGAAGAAGTCGACATAGCCTTGCTTTCGGATAAGATGTACAGCTATGTATTTAACGAGTCAGACAAAATGGTTATAAACAGTAAGCTTCAGCTTCTTATGGCGCAGCTTCCCGTCAGGATGACAAAGAGCAAATTCTGTGATGTTGTCTCAAATACTCTTGCGCTATATAAGGGTGGGGAAAAAACTTCTTTAGATGAGTTTTGTGATATGCTAAGAACTTCTTCGCTTATTACAAAACCAAAGGGATTTGAGACAGAATATCCGTTTTTGTATCATGTATATACAGATCTGGCTGCTGCAGATTACAAAGAACTTTCTGAAGATGAATATGATGCATTAAATGGCAGATTAAATGAGGCTGCTGATATAATAAATGAAGAGGCATCCAATTACATACTTATGCAGGAAATTGCCAATGATATTTATACCATACTTCTTACAATAGAAGATACTATCGGTACAAATGAAAAGCTTCCGGCATATAAAGCATCTGTTAATATTATAAAAAGCTCTATGGAAAGTGAAGATTTCGAAAGTTTATCAGAAATTCTTATGGACAGCTTTGTAAGTCTTGAAGGCGTTCAGGAGGAAGTGACTGAAAGTATTATGCCTCTTGAAGCGGCATTTGATGATATCTATGTCGGTAAAAATGAGGATATAAAGGCATATGGTTTGTCTGACAGATTTGAAACCCTTGATAAGATAAGCAGGCTTTTGTCAACCAGCTTATTTATAGACGTTGAAAAGTCGGCAAGAAATGAAAGTGATATGGTGGATGATAAATATTATAATGAGACAAAGGACAAGCTTATAGCTGATTTTATGAGCCTTTTTAGTGACTGCGGAAGGCCGGTTGTTAGAAGCATTATGTGTAAGATACTTTCAGCTATGCCTATATTTCTTAATACGAAACAGGAGATAAAGGATTATTTTGATTATACGCTTTCAGGTTGTAAGGATATGAGTGAGCTTACTGCCTGTAATAAGCTTATAACTGAGATGATAGAAGAAGATTATTAGGACCAAGGGTGGTTTTATGAAGGTAGTTGATATACCTTATGTACAAGGTTTCAGTGGAAGAAAAAAAGATAAAATAGTAAAAAAAATAAGACATAAGCGTAAGGTTGATAAGGTTTATGTTGTAACCCTTCCTCTCATAACAGATGGAATTATGGATATATATGAGTACAAGCATCTGTTTCAGAAATTTTATAAGAAGGCAAGTGAAGAAATAATTGTATTGGGTATAGCTAAAAGCAAATCCGATGCTAACGAAGTTGTGCGTGATATTGTTCAGGATATGTATGATGCGGATGCAGGCTTCGATGTAAAGAAATTTTTTGGAATATAGGGATTGATTATGCTTCATGTATTATGGATTATTCTAAAAATAATACTGATAATTCTTGCAATAATACTTGGACTTGTATTGCTGGTGACGCTGTTGGTTTTATTTGCTCCTGTAAGATATAAGCTTGCTGCAGATATCGACGATGACGTAGCGGTAACGGCGAAAGTCAGGTTTTTGATTGTTAGTATCAATATTATTTTTCAGAAAAATGACAAAAAACTTGATACCTTCCTTAGGATAGTCGGAATTAAGTTTAAGCTTGGAGATAAAGACGGGAAAGGTAAAAAGGAAAAAAAATCAAAAAAAGAAAAAAAGAATAATAGCGAAAACCATATGTTTTCTGAGACTGATTCTTCGGATGAAAATAGTATGCCGGATGTTGAGGAAGGCTCAGAAAAAAAAGAATTAAGTGATAGTGTGGAATCGGCAAAAACCTTTGATTCAGGTGATGTTTTGGATAAAGATACAGTTTCTGATGCATTAGAAGATGAAGAAGACTTAACGGAGTATGACCTTTGGAATGATGAGGATACTCTTGATGGGGAAGATAAAAAGCTTTTTGGAAAAATTAAGAAACTGTTCAAAAAATCTAAAAAGACAGTTGAAGATTTGGACGGAAAATCTGAGGACGAGATAAAGGAGACACTTTATCAAAAACTTGAAAAAAAGGTTAATCAGATAAGTGAAAAAAAAGAGGAAATTGATAAAAAAATCAGTCGGTTCCAAAGATTTTGGAATATGAAATGTACGGTAAGAACCAGAGAGTACTTAGGCAAGTATCTTATAAGTATATTAAAACATATAGCACCTAAAAAGGTTAAAGGGCATATAAGATATGGCTTCGATGAACCTTGTACTACAGGTCAGGTAACCGGATATCTTAGTTTACTTCCGTTCGTGTATCAGAAAGGTTTTTCTTTAGAACCTGATTTTCGTGAAAGGGTTATCGAAGGAAATATTACTTTAAAAGGAAGAATTATACTTGGATATTTAGCAAGGATAGTTCTTAAAAGATATATATGGCAAACAATTAAAATGGCGAGAAAAATATAGAGTTTTTCAGGAGGATAATTAAAAAATGGATAATAATTTTAATCAGACAGTTGCTTCATTATTTAATGGTATGGATTCTTTTCTTTCAACAAAGACTGTTGTCGGTGAACCGACAAAGATAGGCGATACAATCATTCTTCCGCTGGTGGATGTTAATTTTGGTGTTGCTGCAGGAGCCTTTGCAAAAAAAGAAAAAGGCAGCAATTCGGCAGCAGGAGGTATGGGTGGAAAGATGTCACCTTCTGCGGTTTTGGTAATTCAAAACGGATATGCAAAGATTGTTACCGCAAAGAGCGAAAGTACAGTAGGTAAAATATTTGATTCTGTTCCTGAGGTAATTGACAGAGTATCAAACCTTATAAAGAAAAAGAGTCCTGAAGAAGAGGCGGCGGTTGCTGAAGCGGTTGATAATCTTGGTAATGAGGAATTGATATAATTTTATTCTATATTTTATTAATATGGAATTGATATAATGTTATTCTTTATTCTATTAATACGGCATATAATTATATAAGTGTTTTATGTGAAGAGATGCCGATGCGTGCTTTGATTGGATATGCCATGCTGTTTATGGCGATAGGTATTTTGATATCTTATTTTATAAGTGGTTTTTGTGAGTTTGTTATTGTGCTTGTACTTTTACTTTGCGCATATATTTTGCTGTGCAGGTGCAGAGAATGATTTACATATGTATTTAAAAGTATGGACGTGAGGTGGTTACAATGAGTATGGCTACAGATGATATGAGTATGGAGCTTTTGATGAATTCGGATAATCCGGAGGCTATCTTAAAAGACATGCAGCCATTTATTATACTTATGATGTACTATGAGTGTGCATTGATGGAGATTGAGACAAAACTGAAAGTATTAAATTCGGAATTTGCTTTGCAACATAACAGAAATCCTTTTGAATCCATTAAATGCAGAGTAAAAAAACCGATTAGTATTATAGAAAAAATGAAAAAGAAAAATCTCGATATAACTATAGAAAATATTGAGAATAATCTTACCGATATAGCAGGCGTAAGAGTTATATGTTCGTTTCCTGAGGATATTTATACAGTTTCGGAACTTTTGTCAAAGCAGGATGATATAAATGTAGTTCAGGTTAAGGATTACATAAGAAATCCAAAGCCAAATGGTTACAGAAGCCTTCACCTTATAGTTGAAGTTCCGATATTTCTATCAAATCAGAAAAAGTATATGAAAGTTGAGGTTCAATTCAGAACCATTGCAATGGATTTTTGGGCAAGTCTTGATCATAAACTTAAGTATAAAAAAGACAATTTAAAGCATCCTGAGATTATTGCCCAGGAGCTTAAAAAGTGTGCGGATATGGTTACTGCTATGGATTACAAGATGCAGGAAATCAGAAATATGCTTGATTAAGTATTCTTATGGAGGATAAGATGTCACGTGAAGTTTGGAAACCCGGTAATATGCTATATCCCGTGCCTGCTATTATGGTAACGGTTGGAGATGAGGAAGTCAACAATATTATTACGATTGCCTGGACCGGTACAGTGAATTCCGATCCTGCTATGGTTTCCATATCTGTAAGAAAGTCGAGATATTCTCATGAACTGCTTATGAAGCATAGAGAATTTGTGATTAATCTTGTAACAAAAAAGCTTGCACGAGCTATGGATTACTGTGGTGTGAAATCAGGAAGAGATGTTGATAAATTTAAAGAAATGAGACTTACAAGGGGCAAGGCGGTCAAGGTAAATGCACCGATTATTGAAGAAAGCCCTGTAAATATTGAATGTGTTGTAAAGCAGGTTATTTCTCTTGGCTCTCATGATATGTTTCTTGCAGAGGTTTTGGCTGTGGATGTTGATGATTCATATATGGACGAAAGCGGAAGATTTAATCTGGAAAAAGCAAACCTTGTCACTTATTCACATGGACAGTATTATACACTTGGAGAAAATATAGGTAAATTTGGATTCAGTGTAAAAAAGAAAGTTAAAAATAAAATTAAAAAACATAGATAAAAATGTATATAATAATATTATTATATATCCTGATCTGCTCCGGAGAGGTGGAATAGGAGAAACATAATATGTTTAGTAAAGTAACAGGAGGCACCGTGGTTGGTATAGACGGTGCTTTGATTGGCGTTGAGGCAGATATCAATGATGGTCTGCCTATGCTTAATCTCGTTGGTTATCTATCCTCATCAGTTAAGGAAGCCGGCGAAAGAGTCAGAACTGCGCTTAAAAATTCGGGCTATTATCTGCCACCTAAGCGCATAACTATCAATTTATCCCCAGCGGATATTAGAAAATACGGTTCGGGCTTTGACCTGCCTATAGCCATATCTATTGTTCTTTCAATGGGTATAATCCCTAAGATAGATCCGGAAAAAACGATAATCATAGGCGAACTTAGTCTTGACGGAAGTGTAATGGCAGTAAATGGCGTGCTTCCAATGATTTATCATGCTTATGAATATGGTATTACATCATGCATAATTCCTAAGGAAAATGTAGCAGAAGCCGGGCTTATAAGCGGCATGAAGGTTATAGGAGTTACATCACTTACAGAGACTATTGACTTTATCAGGGGAGATATTGATATTAAGCCGTATCAAAGATCTGATGAAGATGTTTTTGATATGCTGCCGGAGTATAAATGTGATTTCTCAGAGATAAAAGGACAGCCTGTATTAAAAAGAGGGCTTGAGATAGCAGTGTCAGGTTTTCACAATGTACTTATGACAGGTGCTGCCGGGGCAGGAAAGTCGATGCTTGCAAAGAGACTTCCAACTATAATGCCGGGATTGACGTTTGAAGAAAGTGTAGAGGTAACTAAAATATACAGTATAAGCGGACTTCTTGATAAAAAGAGCAGACTTATCAGAGAAAGGCCGTTTAGAGCGCCTCATCATACGATATCCAATCATGCGCTTATAGGCGGTGGTGCTATACCGAAACCCGGAGAGGTTACATTGTCCCATAATGGAATACTGTTTTTGGATGAACTTCCGGAATTTAACAAAAATGTCCTTGAAGTATTGCGCCAACCGCTTGAAGATAAAAAAATTATTGAACCAAGAGTTCAGGCGTCTTACTCATTTCCTGCCGATTTTATGCTTGTTGCTGCCATGAATCCATGTCCTTGCGGTAACTATCCTAATCTTAATAAATGCACCTGCACGCCTTTCCAGATTAGAAAATATCAGCAGAAAATAAGTGGACCATTACTTGATAGAATTGATATAAATATGGAGGTTAAGCCGGTACAGTTTGATGATATTTTTTCTGATAAGGAAGAAGAAAGTTCAGGATGTATAAGACAGAGAGTTGTGGAAACAAGGCAAATACAAAGAAAAAGGTATAAGGATGAAAAAATCTGCTTAAACTCAGAGCTTGATGGAAAGCTTTTAAAGAAATACATAATTTTAGATAATGATGTGGAGAGTTATCTGAAAAACAGTATAGCCAACAAGGATATATCTGCAAGGGGAATTAATAGAATACTCAGACTTTCCCGAACGATAGCCGATATGGAAAAAGAGGATAAGATAGATGTTAAACATCTTAAAGAAGCGCTGTTTTATCATAATCATGTGGGTGTAACTGTTAAATAAAAAATATGATAAAAAGGGGAAGACTATATGAATACTTATAAAAAAGAAAAGGATTTGCTTAATTTATGGTTTAACAATATTGAAGGAATAGGTGCAGTATGCAGAAAAAAACTTATTTTGGAATTTGGC
>ODAI013133011.1_pt1 | contig 16294 bp, 17 predicted proteins | sample 1539321 | NCBI WGS metagenome assembly ODAI01 (sample SAMN02144231, study PRJEB22623) | gut metagenome | biome: sheep rumen | host: Ovis aries | place: New Zealand
CGCGGTGTCGCGGAATAGGAAATTAAACTCGCTGCGCTCGTTCCGCTCCAATGCGGGTTTTCAGCCGGCTTTGCCTTCCGCTGCACACATACACCATAGCAAGTGCGTACGGTGTACCCGAAGGGAGATTTCCGGTCTCGTTAACATAGGAAAAATAAAAGAATCCAATTTTCACTGCGTATTTTTTTGATTACCTGTCACCCTGAACTTGATTCAGGGTCTGTTCCACCATCCAACCGTGGTTCGACACGCTAGTTGCCAAAGGGATCCTTGCTCTGGTCTACGGTCATAAGCTCGTTAACGTTTATGCCGTAGCTTTTCTTCTGGTTCATCTTTGTGATGCTTTCAAGCACTTCTTGATAGTCGTAGGAAATTCGCTCCACTTTTTGGGCTTCAAGGGCAGCTTTTACCGCAGGCGAGGGCTTGTATTTTGCGGCTTTTGCAAAGAGGTTGTTCCTTGCAACCGCCCTCTGGGTTTTCTTTAGCTCTTCTACAATCTTTAGAACCGCAATGTCGTCGTTTGCCTTGCTTGCGCTACCTTTTTTTACGTAGGCTTCCTGAACACAAGCCAGCTGCTTATTATAATAGAAGATTTTTTCTGCGGGAGAGTCCGCTTCTTCCTGTACAAGAGGCTTGGCAACAACGGTTCCAAAAGAAAGGCTTGCTCCCTTTTCCGCAATTCTGTTTTTTAGGGAACTGTCTTTGTAAAGAGCCGTGCTTTCCGTAATGACTGCACTTTCCGAATTTAGCGCGGCAGAATCCTTTAAAACCCAGTAGTCCACGTTGTCGTAAACTGTATGAAAGTAGGCTGTGGCTTTGTCTGCTCCCTTAACAAGCCTTGTCTCAGGCCTTCCGTTTTTGTAGACAAGGTCCAGCTGTAGGGCATCCGTTTCCGAAGGGGCGTAAAGTTTTTTTACGGTGTGCATCTTTTTGTCGCGTCCGGGAATGCAAAGTTCTGCCTGTCGAACAAGTATTACTGCCTTAAAGAATTCCTCGCTGTAAAGAGGGGGCAGGGGTGCGGACGAGTTTGCTGAAAGTATTCTTAGTTCGTGCTCTTCTTCCTGTGCCTTTTGCTGAATTTCCTGATTCTTGTCGCATGAAAGGCAAATTGCCGTGGCGTAAACTGTGGCAGCGCAAAAAAGCACCCTCTTGACTAGCTTCATTTTACTTCCTTTTCTTCTATTATATGCCATAGTCTGCTATAGTCAAGGAAATTTTATGGACGGCAATTTTTAATGCTCTACCACTTCTTTTTTTTTGCTGCCAATTGCCATTTTTTGTACGGCTTTCCAGGGTTCCGCCTTTCGGCTCCATTGCCGGGGGTTCGACAAGCTCACCCACTGCGGCAACGCGTTCCGCGCCCTTACAATCCGGCCTCATGCCTTTGCTGCGTTCTTGCCATACAGCCTAGCCCCGATTGGAAGGGCGGCGTAGCCGTTGCTGACGGAGCGGTCCCTGAGCTTGTCGAAGGGCCGAACCGCCAGCAATGGAGGCGTTAGCCGGAACCCTGCAAAGCGGGATATCAAAAAAAGCTTCGGAATGGCGTAGCCTTCCGAACAGTAAGACCAAACAGTACGCTCCAGAAGAAAAATGTCAAAAAACTCTAGCCTTTGGCTGTAACTTGCCTTGCCTGTAATTATTTTGTAAACTTTTGTAACCAGTTGCCGAAAATCAGTGTATGGGTATGAACAGTTTTGTAAATTCAGTAGATCTTCTTTCTCGCGCTCTTGATGTACAGAGCCTCCGCTACCAGGTAACTGCCAACAACATTGCCAACAGCGAAGTGCCCAACTACAAAAAGCAGCAGGTCAATTTTGAAAGTGAGCTAAAGCGTGCTTTTGAATCCAGGGACAACAGCCACGAAGGATTCCGCATGATTACAAGCGATCCACGCCACGTTCAGAGTGAACAGCCCCGTGACTGGCGCAAGGTTGAGCCCCGCCGCGTTACGGACTATGCGACCACAGCCAAGGCTAACGGCAACAATGTGGACGCAGAGCAGGAAGCAATGAACCTTGTTCAGATTCAAATGCAGTACCAGCTTTTGACCCAGCTAGAAAATTTTGAATTTAGCCAGGTCAACACGGCCATGAAGAAAATCTAAGGAGTAGAATATGGGATTATATACAAGCATTAACATTGCAGCCACAGGAATGAGCGTTGAGCGCCTCCGCACAGATGTTATTTCCAACAACATTGCAAACGCAACCACCACAAGGACTCAGGAAGGCGGATGCTACCGCAAGCAGAGCGTTATTGTGGAGCCAATTGCAAACGAGCACCCAACTTGGCGGCATCCATTTGTTAATGATGACCAGGACAACGGCCCGGGCAAAGGCGTTCACGTACGCGAAATTGTAAAAGACACAGCCCAGGGACGCATGGTTTATGATCCCGACCACCCGGATGCGATTCAGTCTGGCCCAAACAAGGGCTACGTTGAATACCCCAACGTAAACATCGTAAACGAAATGGTGGACATGATAAGCGCAAACCGCGCATACGAAGCAAATTCAGCAGTAATTCAGGGAAGCAAGGAAATGTTCTCTGCAGCCCTGGAAATTGGACAGTAGGGGAGGCTTAGACAATGGACTTTACAATCGGCAGCCTTGAACTGAACAGGACTAACCCGGCTCATCTGGGAACAAAGCCTGTAATAGACACAGCAAAGAAGCTTTATATGGATTCTTTTGGCAACGTTACTGACGCTGCTCCAAAGGAACAAATCAAGCGCGGCGACTTTGAAAACGCAATGCTTGAAGCTGCACGCGAGATGAACGCACAGCAGGTTAACGTTGCAAAGCTCCAGGAGCAGATTATCACTGACCCGGACAGCGTTGACATTCATGATGTAACTACGGCCATGGCAAAGGCAAAAATGTCATTGAACCTGGCACAGACGGTCATAGACCGCCTTATAACCGGTTGGAACGAACTGTCTCAGAACAGATAGTGGGAATCTCCAAAAAGTTAAATTTTTGGGGTGCCCGAACCTTCCGTTAGCATTCAAAAAGTCATTTTAAGACTTTTCAAATTTTCAATATTATGTTATAATATTGAATCACTTAATACATATAGTTAGTGGGAATGCTATGGGTATTAAAATCTGGGGAGCTTGCAAAAACCTAAAAAGGTCTTTACGGGCAACCTTATGTTCGTTCTCGGGAGGGGAAGATGAACGAATGGTTTAAAAAAAGAACACAAACAGTAAAAGACAAGTGGGGAAAGTGGACTCCGCTCCAGAAGGGAATCCTCATCGGTATAATCGTACTGATTGTTATTGCCATTGTCATGATGATGAAGTTTTCGGCAAGGCCTGCAACAGTACGCTTGTTCAATTCACCGGTAAATGACGAGGTTCTCCGCAGCCAAATCGTAACACGCCTTGACAATGACAACGTACGCTCTTATGTCTCTCAGGACGGATATATTTCTGTTGATGACGAAAAGACAGCAAAGCGCTACAGGTCAATTCTTGTTTCCGAAGGACTTGAGCCTGCCGCAAAGGACCCATATTCACTCTTTAACACACAGCGCTGGAGCCAGTCAGACTTCCAGAACAAGGTTGAATGGCAGGAAGCCCAGGAACGCCTCTTGGAAGGCCACCTTAAGCAGCTGGACTTTGTTTCCCGCGCAAACGTTCGCCTTGTGTTGCCAGACGACAAGCTCTTTACGGAAGAACAGGCTCCCACTACGGCGAGCGTTGTTTTGTTTGCAAAGTCTGGTGCAGAGCTTAGGCCTCACGTAAAGGGCATCCAGCACCTTATTGCACGCAGCGTTGAAGGTCTTAAGGATGACTGTGAATACATTACAATTATAGACGGTGCCACTGGAGAGGAAATCAACGACACCAAGGGCCAGGAAGAATACAACCGCATGTCCTTTATAGAAAAGGCACAGAAGATTATAAGCAAGCGCGAAAGCGAGTATACAGCTTCTGTCCTTAAGTCGCTCCAGTCAATCTATACAGATGACCGTGTCCGTGTTGCCAACATGAAGGTAGAAATGGACATGTCCGAGAAGAAGAGTGAAAAGAAGGAGTATGGCGGTATTACACTCAAGCCGGATAACGTAAACACTCCTTATGATGACTCTTTGGTTGTGGAAAAAATAGCAATCTCTGAAGAGACTGTAGACAAGGAATTCACTGGTACTGGCTACAATCCGGAAGGTCCAGCCGGTGTTGAAGGCCAGAATCCGCCTGTATATTCAGACAATGACAACATGATTGGAAAGTCCACCGAGAAGGGAACTAAAAGAAATTATGTTGTAAACGAAACTCATTCAACAGAAAACGTTCTTCCTAATACACCTGAACGCATTACGGTTTCTGTCAACATCGACGGTAAGTGGAACTATCCTCTCTATGATGAACAGGGAAAGGTTCGCATTACAAAGTCTGGCGGCTACGAGCGTGAATATGTTCCGCTTTCTGATAAGGAAATAGCCGAGGCTACAAAGCTTGTTCAGAATGCAGTAGGCTTTAAGGCTTCCCGTGGAGACAGCGTAACTGTTACAAACATTCCTTACGACCGCTCAGAGCAGTTTAAGGAAGAGGACTTGCGCTTTATAAAGGCCCAGCAGCGCCGCACAACGCTTTTGCTTCTGCTTATTGGTATTGTTGTGCTTCTCGTTGCATTCATCCTCTTCAGGATTATTTCCCGCGAGATCGAACGCCGCAGAAGGCTCCGTGCAGAGGAACTTCTCCGCAAGCAGCAGGCCGAACGCGAACAGGCTCTCTGGGACGCAAAAGAATCGGGCATGGAAGTTACAATGTCCGTCGAAGAAAGAAGACGCGCCGAACTTCAGGAAAACGCCATTGCTATGGCAAAGGAACATCCGGAAGACGTGGCAATGCTTATACGTACTTGGCTGATGGAGGAGTAGGATTATGGCAGACGAAGAGAAGACTTCCGGTTCCGGCATAAAGCAACAGATAAAGCCCGGAAGTGGCAAAAAGAAGAACTCCCATGACTACAAGAGCCTTACTGGCCGTCAGAAGGCAGCCATATTCCTTGTGGCCCTTGGCAGCGATGTTTCATCGGAAGTAATGAAGCATTTGCGCGAGGACGAGGTTGAAACTCTTACTTTTGAGATTGCCCGCCTCGAAACCGTTGACGCGGATTTTAAGGATCAGGTTCTTGAGGAATTCCAGGAGCTCATGCAGGCCCAGAACTTTATCACCACTGGTGGTATTGACTATGCCCGCGAGTTGCTCGAAAAGTCCTTGGGTAGCCAGAAGGCTATCGACATCATTAACCGCCTTACATCAAGCCTTCAGGTTCGTCCGTTCGACTTTATCCGCCGTACAGACCCTGCCCACTTGCTTAACTTTGTACAGCAGGAATATCCGCAGACAATTGCCCTTATCCTTGCTTACCTTGAACCGCAGAAGGCAGCGGTTATCCTGCAGAACCTCCCGGCAGACATTCAGCCGGAAGTTTCAAAGCGCCTTGCAACAATGGACCGCACAAGCCCAGACGTTTTGCGTGAGGTTGAGCGTGTTCTTGAAAAGAAGCTTTCAACCCTGTCTTCCGAAGACTACACCGCAGCTGGTGGTGTTGACAGCATCGTTGAAATCCTTAACCTTGTTGACCGTTCTTCCGAAAAGGCCATCATCGAAACCCTGGAAGAAGACGATCCGGAACTTGCAGAAGAAATCAAGAAGCGCATGTTCGTATTCGAAGACATTGTTATGCTCGACGACCGTGCTATTCAGAAAGTTCTGCGTGAAGTTGACCAGCAGGAACTTGCAAAGGCCCTTAAGTCGGTTGATAGCGAAGTTCAGGACAAGATCTTCCGCAACATGTCCAAGCGTGCCGCTTCTATGCTTAAGGAAGACATGGAATACATGGGACCTGTCCGCTTGAAGGATGTAGAAGAGTCCCAGCAGAAGATAGTTTCCGTAATCAGGCGTCTTGAAGACTCCGGCGAAATCGTCATTGCGCGTTCTGCCGACGACGAGTTTGTTTGATTTTCCCCAGTTTACAGCAGTGTCTGCAAAGTGCTGCTGTAAATTGTTTTATTAAGTTATGATGTTTAAGTTATGGAGATGCGCAAATGGCACAGACAGTATTCAGAGCTAACCAGGTAAATCATAAACAGGGCGAAGTATTGCTTAAACTCAACAAGGAATTTCTTCCGCCTCCTGTAGAAGAGGAAGAAGAGGTTCCCGAATACACAGGTCCTTCTGCCGATGATTTGCGCAGGGAAGCCGAAACCTTTAAGATGAACTGGGAGTCAGAAAAGGCCCAGATGATTACAAAGGCTCAGGGCGATGCAGAAAAAATCATTAAGGATGCAGAAAGCGCCGCATTCAATGAAGTAAAGAAGCAGACCGACCAGGCAGCCATCATAAAGCACAATGCGGAAAAAGAAGCCGCAGACCTTGTTGCAAACGCAAAGGCAGAAGCAGAGCGTATTCTTGAAAATGCCCACAACGAAGAGCAGCGCATATTTGACAAGTCGCAGAAAGATGGCTTTGACAAGGGCCACGAGGAAGGCTACCAGACAGGAAATGCCGAAGCTGACCGTCTTGTTGAGCGTCTTCACAAAATAATTGATTCTGTGCAGGACAAGAGGCAGGACATTCTTGACAACACTGAGCAGCAGATTGTAGACCTTGTTCTTTTGATGACCCGCAAAGTCGTAAAGATTATGAGTGAAAACCAGAAGAGCGTAATCATGGCAAACGTTGTTCAGGCTCTTAAGAAAGTGAAGGGCCGCGGAGACGTTACCCTGCGCGTAAATCTGGCGGACATTAAGCTTACTACTGACCACGTTAAGGACTTTATCAACCAGGTGGAAAACATCAAGAACATTTCCATTGTGGAAGACAGTTCTGTGGACCGCGGCGGTTGTATCGTAGAAACAGACTTTGGTGCAATTGACGCACGCATTGCAAGCCAGCTTAGCGAGCTCGAAACCAAGATTCTTGCAATTTCACCGATTAAGACCGTAAACAAGTCAGACGTAATCAATCCCGATCTTTAGGTTGGGGTATGGTAAACAAGATATGCCTTTGGAAAAGGGCTCTTTCTAAAACTTATATTTGGGAATAAAATGGCAGACGTAAGGCGGGATAACTTATTGTTTGCCATTTCCTGTTTACCGTTAACTATAAACTGGGGTGGTAAAAATGGAATCTTTCTTTGAAAAATATATTGATGCGGTAAAAGATACCGACACAATCAAATATACCGGGGCTGTAACTGCCGTAAAGGGGCTTATGATAGAAAGCTCCGGCCCAAGAAGCGTTATTGGCGAAATCTGTAAAATTCACATTCCTTCCACGAATGAATACCTTTTGGCAGAAGTTGTAGGCCTTGAAGGGACAACCGTCCGCCTTATGGCTTATGGAGAGACAAAGGGCATTGAGGTTGGGGCAGAGGTAACTGCATCCGGCCACGTGCTTGAAGTTCCTGTTGGCTCAAAGCTTCTTGGCCGCGTAATAGACGCAACAGGCACTCCCTTTGACGGAAAGGGAGACATTGCAACCCCGGTACACTATCCGGCCTTGCAGTCACCGCCAAGCCCTCTTGAAAGAAAGGACATAAACAGGCGCATTGTTACCGGCGTAAGGGCAATAGACGGACTTCTTGCTGTTGGAAAGGGGCAGCGTCTTGGAATCTTTGCAGGTTCAGGCGTTGGAAAAAGTACCCTTCTTTCTATAATAGCGCGCAATACGAATGCGGACGTAAACGTAATAGGCCTTATTGGTGAGCGTGGACGCGAGGTTATGGACTTTATAAACCGCGACTTGGGCGAAGAAGGCCTTAAGAGAAGCGTTGTCGTTGTTGCAACAAGTGACCAGCCTTCAATTGCCCGTCTTAGGGCGGCTTACGTTACCACAGCCATTGCCGAATATTTCCGTGACCAGGGCAAGGACGTTATGCTCATGTTTGACAGCGTAACCCGTTTTGCCCATGCCCAGAGGGAAATTGGTCTTGCAACAGGCGAGCCTCCAGCCCAGCGCGGCTATCCTCCGAGCGTATTCGACATGCTTCCAAAGCTTCTTGAACGCACAGGAACAAATTCCAAGGGCAGCATTACAGCCTTCTACACGGTTCTTGTTGACGGTGACGACATGGACGAGCCAATCTCCGACAAGGTACGCGGAACTTTGGACGGCCACATAGTGCTTAACAGAAGCCTTGCCCAGCACCAGCACTATCCTGCAATAGACGTTCTTGCAAGCATTAGCCGTCTTAGTAGGCGTGTCTCGGGGCCAATGACTCTTAAAGCCGTCCAGACCGTAAAGAAATGGATGAGCGATTATGCCGCCCAGGAAGAAATGATTCTTGCCGGTGTTTACCAGAAGGGCAATTCTCCTGAAATTGACGAGGCAATAGACAAGCATGCTGCAATAGAGGAATTCCTCTGCCAAGAAGAAAGCGACCATTGTACAATAGAAGACACCCTGCAAAAGCTTTCTGAACTTAGCGGAGTGCCCATTCCAAAAGAAGAATTCGTAGAAAACCCCGTCGGTGCAATTAAGCACATAGACATAAAGGCAATGTAAGATTTATATTGAAGGGTTAATTAAACACTCCTGTAGTTCTGTAAAAAGTGGGGTTTTTAGGGGTGAAACCCCTAAACCGTGCCGGGAAAGGGTGGGGGCCAAGGGGCGGGAAAACCCTCGCTTCGGAGTAGGCAACTTTTTTAACGTTAAAAAAGTTGCCGCCCCATGAGGAGGTATTTGTAGATGAAAAAATTCAATTATTCAATGCAAAAAATCCTTGACCTAAGGAATTTTGAGCTTGACCAGGCCGAAGTGGACCTTGGAAAGACCAATGCCGAGATTGCAGTCCAAAACAACACCCTAAAAGCCATAGCGGAACAAAAAGTTTCCGTTTCCCGCCGCACAGACTCATCTACAGACCTGAACGACTACTATGCCGCAGATGCATATTTTAAGCTTCTTGAGCAGAGAAAGGAAATGTGCTTTGAAGAACTTGCGCGCCTTGAGCCAATTGCAGAGCAAAAGAGGGGCGTTGTCCGCGAGTGCATGAAAAAGGTAAAGGTTCTTGAGCAGCTTAAAAAGTCAAAGATGGGGCAGTGGAAAAAGCAGAACCTTAAGGAAGAAGAGCTTGCCATGGATGAGGTCGTAACCTTTAAGTCTTCGTCGGAAAAATAAGAGAACCAAGCCTACGCCCGATTGGAAGGGTGGCGCAGCCAGACGCAAAGCGGCCGGAGCGTAAGCGTAGCCCTGGAAAGCGGGTGACGATTAGAAACTTTCTCCCGATTGTAGCAAAAAGACAAAATGGCAGAGCCTTAAGAATTACCGTCCAAAAAAATCTAACTCAAATTTAAGGATTGCTCAAGACAAGTCCGGCAATCCTCAAGGCACTAATCGTTTTTACTAATAATGGAAAGCAGAGCCTCCAATAAATTCCCTGATTATTGAATGGGTTGGAACGGCATTCGCAGGAATCGTAGAGAAGTTGTTAAGGAAGCTCAAAAGCCTTGTAGCCTCGCAATATTCCTTCTGCAAGGGCGTAACGCAGCGCAAAAGCGGATCCGCGTAAACCTTAAGAACCGGAAGCTCGTAGTCCAGGGCTGTGTTGAGCATAGCATCTGCATTGTTCTGGAAGGGGAAGATGTGAAGCCTTTCGCCCCTCTGAACGCTGTCCCACATGGAGATTGTGTCTGCCGCGCTCTTTCCACGGAAGCGTGCATCGCGGACTATGCGGCGGATAAGGCGGTTGTCGCTTGTTGCAATGCGGTTGTGGTCGTCCAGGTTAAGCTGGGTAAGGGCAGAAAGGTAAATCTTAAATTTCTTGTCTGCAGAAACCAGCGGCGTAAGCTTTTCGTTAAGGCCGTGGATTCCTTCCATAACAAGGATGTCGTTTGGCCCAAGAGACATGGTTTCGCCCTTGTAGTAGCGCTTTCCCTCGTGGAAGTCGTAGCTTGGAACGTCTATGGTCTTTCCAGCAAACAAATCCAGAAGGTTCTGGTTGATAAGAGGAACGTCCAGTGCCTCAAGGCATTCGTAGTCGTAATTGCCGTCTGCGTCCTTTGGGGTGCTTTCCCTGCCAAGATAGTAGCTGTCAAGTGCAATTACCTTTGGCTTGTAGCCTATTGCCTGAAGCTGCAGAGCCAGTTTTTTGCTTGTAGTTGTCTTACCGCTGGAAGAAGGGCCTGCAATAAGGACTACGCGCACCGTTCCCCGCTGATGAATCTGGTCAGCAATGTCTGCAATGCACTTTACCTGCAAAGTTTCTGTAATGTCTATAAATTCATCCTGCTTCCTGTCGTGAATCAGCTGGTTTACGCCCGCCGCAGAAGTTACGCCAAGGATTTTTCCCCAGTCCTTGTAGCGCTTGTAAATCTCAAAGAGCTTGGGCTGGTCTTCAAATGGAGTAAGCCTGTCCGGGGTTGAATGCTCCGGGAAGCGGAGTAAAAAGCCTTCGTGGTAGGGCATAAGGTCAAAAACGCTAAGGATTCCAGTGCTGGAAGCAAGGGGACCAAAGTAAAGGTCGCTAAAGTCTTCCAGAGTGTTTACCATAACCTTGCCTGGGCAGCGGTAGTTTAGCTGTTTGCGGGTTTCTGTAAGGCCAAGCTTTTCAAAAAGCTCGCATGCCTCTTGGTATGAGATGCAGCCACATTCAATAACCTCGTCTGCCTGAATTATGCGCGTCATCTCGTTCTTTAGGGCAATGATTTCTTCCGTCTTAAGGGACTTTCCCGTGTCCAGGGTGTAGTAGTAGCCGTAGCCAAGGCTGTGGCCAACCAAAAGGTGGGCGTTGGGGTAGATGTTGTGGGCGGCGGTTGCCAAAACAAAGCAGAGTGAGCGCCTGTAGATAGAGGCTCCGTCCTTGCTGTCAAGGTATACAGGTTCAAGTGTTGCGCTTATGTCTACATAGCTGTCCAGCGAATAAATTTCGTTGTTTACGCGCACTGCCACGATTTTTTTACCGTCAGATTCCGGTGCAAATTTATGGATGAGAGTAATCGGTGTTATCTCGTTTGAAAGTTCTTCTTTTGTTCCGTCTGGAAAAGTAAGTGTAAATTTCTTCATGCCTAATATTATAATCCACTTTTTTTCTTTTGCAAAGAGAATTCAAATTTATTTAAGGAAAGCATTTTTTTCTTTTTTTTTGCGGCACTTGCTCTTGGGACAGACTGTTTTTAATGCTGCCAAACATGCCCCTTGTGTGGCGCTTCCGGGGTTCCGCCCTTCGGCTCCATTCCTCTGGTCGCGCTGCGCACTCCCGCCGGAATGGGCTTTCGCCCACCCCTCCAGTGCCTGCCGTGCTTTTTTTTGCTACATTTTCATTTGCGCTAGAAAAGTCTTTCTTGCCAAAGAGCCTAGCCCCGATTGGAAGGGCGGCGTAGCCGTTGCCGTTAGGCAATGAAGCGCAAGCGGAACCCTGAAAAGCGGGTAAAAACGCCCTCCTTGGCATTTTTACCCGCAAGTTTTCTGGCGAAAACTTGCCCGACTTTTTGCAAAGAGATGACGCGCCGTCCTTGGCGCTGCTTGTTTGCGCTTTGTGAAAAATGCCAAGGAGTCTGGCCGGTCACGGAGTGCCGGACACAGTTAAAAAATAGAGTGTGCTCCTTAAAATTCTTAAAACTATCTGCGCTTGAAATAAAAATTCTTTTATGCCATACTTTTTTTTATGAAGAGAAATCATTTGCCTTTTGCAAATCTGCTTTTTACAGCGCTGAATGCGGCTTTTTTGCTTTTTGCAACTCCGCAGCTTTTTGTTTCATGCGGCACAACGCGCGTAGAAGGTGGGGAAGAAAGCCACAAGCTTCAGAATCCAGAACCAAAGACTGACCCTGAGCCAGAAGACCCCAAGCCTGTTGAATGGAAGGCCGCCTCATCCCTTGACGATCTTTACGGCGTATGGACTTGCGGAAAGAATTCCTATGAATATCCCTTTGACCTAGACGGCCAGCGCTATCTTAAAAAGTCATACGAAGAGGTGGACGACACCCAAAGATGGCAGGACTTTGCTAAAAAATCAGGCCTTAGCTTTTCCGAACTGTGGCAGAAGCGTTTTGCCTATCTTGAAAAAATCTACGGTGAAGAGCTTCCTGTTTCTGATTCATCTGGAACCCAGTGCGGCATAAAGCTCCGCGTGATTGGTTCACATGTCTACGCAAGAAGGGAATATCTTATTCCAGAAAGGATTCTTGGATTCAACTTGAATTTCTTTTACCTTTCCCCGGAGAAGGATAGGCTTAGGGAAAACGGTACCTTCCATTTTGCTTCGTCAAGGTTCAAGGATTTTTCTGCAGGAAGTTTTTCTTCCCAAAACGATGGTGTGTTTGAGAGGGAGGGTGCTTCGCCCGTTACCTTTAGGGGGACTACGCTTTGAAAATAAATTTTGTAAAAAGATTTTGCCTTGCTTTTGTCTTTGCCTCACTTACAATGCTTTGCCATGCGGAAGAGATTGGCCTTGTGCTTTCCGGTGGAGGCGGTAAGGGTGCTTACGAAGTTGGTGTCTGGAAGGCCCTTTGCGAATACGGTATTGCCCAGAAGGTTACGGTAATTTCCGGTACCAGTGTTGGCGGTCTTAATGCTGCTTTGTTTGCTTGCGTTAAAGCAGAGCAGGCGGAAAAGATTTGGGTGGATATTGTTCCTTCAAGGCTTACACAGGACGGAGCCCTTATTTCCCAGGAGGGGCTTAACAAGATAATTTCTTCCATACCGCTTCAAAAGCTTAACAAAGGCTACAGGCCCCACGTTTTTGTTACGACTGTACGTGCAAAGGGAAAGATTATCAAGCGCTTTACTTCCAAGCCCGGTAGCGATGCCTTCCGCTTTCTGCTTAACGAAGAGCCTGACTTTGAGCAGATTAGGCTAAAGCTTCTTGCAACGTCGGCATTCCCTGTTCTTACAGATCCAATAACTCTTGCAGACGGCTACAAGTATACGGACGGCGGTGAAGAAGCTGTTGGCGGAGACAATGTTCCCCTTGCTCCAATCGTTGAACGCTACCCGGATATAAAGAACATATTTGTAATCTACTTAAGCGACAGGGACCATGTAAAGAGACGCATCCAAAAGAAGGACTTTGACACAAAAGTCATAACCGAAATTTTCCCCAGCATAGATACGGACGGAAGCGGCTTTTGGGAGCGCATGTTGGACGGAACTGCAAACTTTAAGGAAGACCGCATAAGGCTTTTAATACGGCAGGGCTATGAAGACACCGTGGAACTTTTGCAAAGGCGCGGAATGTATCCTGTTTCCTCTTACTGGTATGAATAAAAGCAGGGAATGAATACAGCTCTGGAGTAAAGATGGGAAAGCTTGGCAATTATATTCTGAATGTGTTTTTATCTTTTATTTTACTTTTTGTAGCAATCTTTTTCTTTACGGCAGAACACTACTTTGTTGCTCTTGTGATACTGCTTGCCTTGATTGTATACCTTTTGCTTTGCGATATTTACTTTCCAAGTATTGGAAACATTAAAAACTTTGCTTTTACAGAAAAGGATATAAGGAAAAAACTTTTGGCAAAAATATTCTATCTTTCTTTGTACATAGCAATTGTTTTTCTTGCCGTGCACATAAGCGCCTACATTTTACTGCTCTTTAATTTGCTTGTTGGCTTGGACATAATATTTTTGGTGATAAAAAAGAAAAGATTCTTCTTCTACCTGTTCGGTGTTGACTTGTGATGGGCATTCGATGGGCGTGTAAAGGGCATGCTGTGGGCGTGCAATCTGAATGTGGTGGCGTGCAATCTGAATGTAATATGCATGAGATTGGCATGTAATGGGCATCACAGGTGGAGGAACTTGGAAGAGTGTAAGGCTTGTAAGAAAAAGCGAGGAGATTTGAATGATTAAAAAATGTATTTTGTTGACTGCGATTATTCTTTTGTTGGTTTCCTGCAAGCGCAAGCGCAATAGCAATAGCAATAGCAAGCGCAAGAGCGGGGCGGAAATAATTTTTTGGGATTACAGCGAAGACTTTTTGCAAAAAGGCATTAACGAAGTTTCCAGTGTGAATGAATTAAAATCAAAATACGATTTAATTGCAACGCTTTCTTTTGATGAATTTAAATATTTTGATTCTGTAAAAAAGGCCTTTGCATTCAAGGACGCTTCAAAGCAAGATTCCCTTTTTACACTTATGGCCCAGAAGACAGACCTTTCTAGAAGCGCCGGTTATTTTTTTTCTGTCGTTAAGGATGATAAAATAATTATGCAAGGCTTGAACAGGCTTGTTCCTCCTCTTGAAGCAAATGACATAGAAAAACATGTTCCCTATAAAATTATATTTGACCTTGACGGAAATTTAAGAATTGTTAAAAATCGGCTGCTTCTTGAAGGTAGTGATTATGGCGTGGAAATTATCCATACGGAAGAAATAGAAAAGCTTTTGCCCGACTGTAAGCATGAAGTTCCTGCCAACGCAAGGCTTATAAAAGACAAAAACTATTATTACCTTATTCTTGATGATAAAAATTTTGTCTTGAACCTTGATATGGACGGCAAAACAATACTTGACTGTTCTGTTAGGGCGGAAAATATGGATGCAGACATGTACCAAAAGAATGACGGTGATTACGCATTTAAAATTGATTTTCCAAATTACCATGAATTCACTTACACATGCAAACCAAAAAGTAAAGACGACATTGCTTTCTTTACAGACATGGTTTGGAATAAAGAGCAGGCTTATGGAATTAAGATGTATCAGGACGGTGCTGTTGAGGATAAGGATGAAGATGAAAAATAAACTTGCCAAGCTTCTAATGTTGTTTTGTTTTATTTGTACATCTTGCGCATCGCTGGAGGAAAGTGAAATACGTTCTGCATTCCTTTCTGCAGATTTGGCAATAAGCTGTAACCATAATCGTGATGCAATTGAGCCTCTTTCAAGAATATTGAATATTGACAAAAATAATGAAAAAGCTCTTAGGTTACGGGGTGAATGCTATTTTAGAGAAAAGCAATACGAACTTGCTTTAAGAGATTTTTCGTCCCTTGTAGAAGTGAGCAGGACAAGCAAGAATCTTTTGTTAAAAGCGTATGTGGAGTATGAATTGGATTTATACAATGATGTTATAAAAACTTGTAATGAATCCATGTTGATTTCTGATGATGACGTTGAAAAATTCAATCTATGGAATCTGCTTGCAAATTCTTATGTAGAAACTAAAGATTATTCAAGCGCAGATAAATATTATTCCCTCATGCTGCAGGCTTCCCAGGCTCCTGTTATCTATAGTGAACGCTCATTAAATTTTATTTACATGAAGGAATATCAAAAGGCAAAAGATGATATGCTAAAAGTTGTCCAGATCGTAGAAGATTATGACAGTGACCAAAAGAAACAATACTTGAATGATGATTTTTATTTCTACCTTGGTTATTGTGAACTGGCTTTGGGAAACTATAGGGATGCATCATCAGCATTCGATAAAATTGTTGATAAGAAAAAATACAAAGAACTAGATTCATATATGAATATTACGGAACTTGGCCAATGAAATATTTTTTTGCACTGTTGATTCTTTTTGCAAATATGCTGCTTGTATCAGCATCTACTCCCGCAATGCCAACGTTTCCGGCAAAATACCAAACATGGATAAACCACCAGCGTTTTGAAAATGAAATCATACATTTTGATTTCCACAATTATGAAACATCATTTACTCCACAAGTCTGCGGCTTTAAACCAAAAACATGTTATGGTTCTTGGTATGGATATAAAATTTCAAAGTACATTGTTTCTCATAGAGATTTGCTTGATGCATCTGTACCTTTTTGTCTTTCTTTTATAAAAACATCATCGTTCAAGAAGAAAAAAATATTGCGCGATAGCATACAAACTTTTGAACTTGTTTATGACGAAAAAATATTGAGCTTGGAGGATTCTTTGTCTGTATCCATTTTTAACACCGATAAACGTTCAAAGTATTATTCAATTGATCTTTTAGGCTATATAGACAAAGAGACATTTGTAGAAATTTCAAAGGCAAAAAAACTTGCCCTGCAATTTAAAGTTGATGGAGTGGCATACAAATTTGATTTGCAAATTCCTAAATTCTAACTGCTTTATTGTATACTTTGGCGAATAATGCTAGAATAAAAACATGGAAGCAAGATACTTACCAATTGGAATTCAGGATTTTGAGGACTTGCGCAGGCGCGGTTGCATTTATGTTGATAAAACTTCTCTTGTCTATAAGCTGGTAACAGAAGGTAAGCCGTATTTCTTAAGCCGTCCCCGCCGCTTTGGTAAAAGTCTTCTGCTTTCAACCCTGGAGGCATACTTTCTTGGTAAAAAGGAACTTTTTAGTGGGCTTGCAATAGAAAAGCTGGAAAA
>ODAI012118605.1_pt1 | contig 16292 bp, 18 predicted proteins | sample 1539321 | NCBI WGS metagenome assembly ODAI01 (sample SAMN02144231, study PRJEB22623) | gut metagenome | biome: sheep rumen | host: Ovis aries | place: New Zealand
AAGAAGGAGCACGGCTTCATGAAGAGAATGGCTACTAAGAACGGCAGAAAGGTTTTAGCTCGTAGAAGATCTAAGGGCAGAGCAAGATTAACTCACTGACGAGGCTGACCACAAAATTTATAAAATTTTGTGGTCTTTTTTGTTAGTATAGTGTGCTTATGGTATTATTATGCTTTATACTGAAATTCTGAACGATAATAAAGATTTTCTTTTACTTTATAAGAAGGGCAGATACTCCGCTTCAAAATATTCGGTCATCTATGTTAGACCAAACGGCCGCCCCTTCAACCGCCTCGGCATAACCGCAGGCAAGAAGGTGGGAAATGCCGTTTCACGCAACAGAGCTAAAAGACTTATCCGGCTGGCTTACCGCCTCTTCGAGAAGGATATGCCTATCGGCATGGATATTGTCATTGTTGCAAGAAGCAGGATATGTGAGATAAGATCTCAGGAGTACTGCGGGTATATGGAGAAATACGGCATCGCAGAGATCAATAAGATGTTCTGCAGCTTCAGGCCGTCCGGCAATGGAAAATGAGATATATCGCTCTTGGTCTGATAAAATTCTATCAGAAATGTATATCTCCCCTTTTTCCTGCCAAATGTAAGTACTATCCCACCTGCAGCAATTATGCTTTCGGAGCTTTCAAAAGATTCGGCTTCTTCAGAGGTACTCTCCTCGCAGGCTGGAGGATACTCCGCTGCAATCCGTGGTCAATGGGCGGTATAGACCCGGTCCCGGAAAAATTCACTTTCAGATATAAAAAGATAGACTATCTGTCTGTCCATAATAACAGCATGAGCAGTGATGAAGACAATAGAATGTAAGAGGGATGAATATTGAACGCACTTTATGATATCATCGGTATCCCCTTCGGATACCTTATGCAGCTCATCGATTATCTGGTCGGAAACTATGCGCTTTCGATCATTATATTTACTATCGTCACGAAGCTTATCTTCCTGCCGGTAAACTATAAGACCCAGAAGAATGCTGCCCGTATGCAGCTTCTTAACCCGAAGCTTGAAAAGCTCAGAAAGAGCTTCTCAAATAACCCGCAGAGACTCCAGGAGGAGCAGCAGAAGCTCTATATGGAGGAAGGCATCAACCCCATGGGAAGCTGTCTCCCCGCATTTATCCAGATGTTCCTCGTATTCGGAGTTATCGACGTTGTGTACAAGCCTATCACTCACATCCTCCGTATGCCTAAGGATGTAAGAAAACAGGCCGCAGAGATCGCTTCAAATCTGCGTGTACAGGATATGGGAAGCAAGGGAAAATTCAAGTTCAGTGACCTGAGAAGCGAGCTCTATGTCAGAGAAATGCTTGAAAAGCATTATGACGCTTTTACAGGCCTGGGACATAACTTCGCTGAGAAGGTTGATGACTTCTATAATAAGTTCACCTTCCTCGGTGCTAACCTTGCAAAATATCCTTCACTGAGCCCTGATTCATGGAACAAAGAGACTATCGTTCTCGCTATAATCCCCTTCCTTGCAGGACTTGCTCAGCTCATTTCATCTGTATACAGCCAGATCCACCAGAAAAAGGTTAATCCTAATATGCAGAATCCAGGCTGCATGACTGCTATGATGTACCTCATGCCCCTGCTTTCTATCTATTTCGCTTATAAGCTCCCCGCAGGTATCGGTTTCTACTGGATATGGTCTGCACTCTTCTCATTTGTTATAACCTTCGCTCTCAATCAGTACTTCACCCCTGAGCGTACTGAGGCAATTAATGAGAAGGAAAAGGAAAAAGCCCGTATATACGCCGAAAAGCACCCCGAAAAGAAGACCTTCATGCAGAGAATGATGGAGCAGCAGGAGCTTGCTAATCAGCAGTCAGGCGGTGCCAAGAAGGCTAACGGCGAAAAAGCTTCACGTTCGGAAATGAATAAGTATAACAGAGATAAGATAAAAGAGGCCAGAAAGCGTATGGCCGAAAAGTACGGCGACATCTACGATGACACCGAAAGTGATGATAATGATTGATTTTTATTAAGGAGGTATAAATATGACTGAAATTTTTAAGGCCGATACTGTCGAGGAGGCCAAGGCTCTCGCCGTTAAAAAGTTCGGTAAGGACAAGCAGATCAGATTTGAAATTGTCGAAGAGGGCAAGAAGGGACTGTTTGGTATAGGCAAGAAGGAAGCTGTAGTAAAGGCTTCTGTAGCTGACGCTCCCGCTCAGGCCGCTGCTGCTTCAAAGCCTGTTACTGAAGTTAAGGCTCCTGTAAAGTCTGCTGCTGCTGTAAAGACTGAGGAGGTCAAGCAGGTAGTTAAGAAGGAAGCTAAGTCCGAAGCAGAAAAGCTGGTTGAAGAGGTAAAGAAGCCTGCTGAAAAGATCGAGAAGAAGGCTGAAGAAGTCAAGGAATCTGTCAAGGAAGAGGTCAAGGAGGCTGTCAGCACCGAGGCTGAAAATGCTTCTGAGCCCGAAAATGACGAGCAGGAATTCTCCCTCGATAACTTTACACTCATTGAGGATGAGTCTCAGATCAACCCTAAAGTAAAACTTGCAAGAGACTATATCACAAGCATCCTCAGAGCAATCGAAATTGATGCTCAGTTCACTATCTATCAGAACGAATCAGGCGCTGTTATCAATATCGAAAGCGATAACAACGGCACAATAATCGGAAGAAGAGGCGAGACTCTCGATTCTCTTCAGTACCTCTGCTCTATCATCGCTAATAAGGGCGATAAGGATTACTTCAGGATCACTATTGACTGCCTCGGCTACCGCAGCAAGAGAAAGGATACTCTTGAGCAGCTTGCAGCTAAGGTTGCTAAGTCTGTACTCAGAACAGGCCGTTCACAGCCTCTTGAGCCTATGAATCCCTATGAGAGAAGAGTTATCCACTCCGCTATCTCAAATATCGAGGGAGTTTCTTCACGCTCAGTCGGCGAAGAGCCCTACAGAAAGATAATAATTTCATCCAATAACCCCAGAAAGAACGACAGACGCCGTGACGACAGAAGAGGCGGCGGAAGAAGAAATGACAGACGCGGCGGTGAAAGAAGAAACCGTGACAGAGAGGTAAATATGGAGCGCAGATCCGTTGATCTCTCTACAAGCTTCGAGAAGGACTACAAGAGACCTAAGCCTGAGGATACTATGGAGGGCGGCCTCTACGGAAAGATCGAGCTTTGATCTGATGAATAACAAGAACAACGGCAGCTTTTGCCGTTGTTTTTTTAGGAGTGATTTTATGTCAACTATTGCAGCTATTTCCACACCTGAGGCTGCCGGCGGTATAGCCGTTATAAGGATTTCAGGTGAGGAGTCCATCGCTGTTGCAGACAGGGTATTCCGCTCTGTCAACGGCAGAAAGGCTGCTGATATGAAGGGGTATACCTGCGCTTACGGAACCGCATATGACGGCGATGAGCGTATAGATGACTGCATACTGACCGTTTTCAGAGCTCCTCACAGCTATACCGGGGAGGATACTGCTGAGATATCATGTCATGGAGGACTGTATGTCACAAGAAGGATACTCCGGGCTCTTCTGAAAAATGGTGCTGAGAATGCAGGGCCGGGAGAGTTTACAAAACGTGCTTTTATGAACGGAAAGCTTGACCTTACACAGGCGGAGGCAGTCATGGATATTATTTCCGCTAAGGGTGAGAGGGAGCTGAGAATGGCAGAAAATCTCCGTGAGGGAGCTGCCTTCCGCATGGCTGATAAATGTTCAAAGAGGCTGATGAACCTTCTTGGAGACCTGGCTGCCTGGGCAGATTATCCTGAAGATGATATCCCCGCCGTAGAGCCTGAGAATCTCTCAGCAGAGCTGAAATCTATTCGCAGCGATCTTGCTTCGCTTATAAAGAATTATGATTGCGGAAGGATCCTCCGTGAGGGGGTGTCAACTGCGATCATCGGCCGCCCGAATGTAGGAAAGTCTACACTGTTCAACTGCCTCAGCGGTTACAGTAGAAGCATCGTTACTGATATTGCCGGCACGACCCGTGATATTATCGAGGAGTCTGTCAATATCGGCGATATTGTCCTGCGGCTTTCCGACACCGCTGGCATCCATGAGACCGACGATAAGATCGAGGGTATCGGAGTTGATATGGCTGAAAAAATGATAGGTTCATCTGAACTTATTATTGCAGTTTTTGACGGAGGCTGTCCTCTCACGAAGGACGATTTATATTTAATTAATAAAATTAATAATAAAAAATGCGTTGCTGTAATAAATAAAAATGATGTTGGACAGGAACTTGATATTCAGCCTATCAAAGAAAAATTTAAACATATAGTATATATTTCTGCTAAAGAAAATCAGGGTGTTGATGATCTAAAAAAAGAGATCGAAGAGCTTTTTGAGATCAACGAGAAGACAGTTAATTCTGTTTCAGCAGCAAATGAGAGGCAGAAAAGATGTATTGAAATGTGTCTTGATTGTGTTGATAAGGCAATTGAAGCAATCGATTTTGGTGAGTTTCTTGATGCTGTTAATGTGATAATTGATGAGGCTGAACAGTATCTTCTTGAACTTACCGGACAGCGTATAACCAATGCTGTTGTGGATGAAGTATTTTCAAGATTTTGTGTAGGAAAATAATGTTTCACGTGAAACAATTAAATGAGGAATTTTTATGTCATATAAAATGGGAGAATTTGATGTCGCAGTTGTTGGCGCAGGTCACGCTGGAGTAGAGGCAGCTCTCGCTTCTGCAAGACTTGGATGCAGGACTGTGATGTTTACAATATCTCTGGATCAGATCGCAAATATGCCCTGTAATCCGTCAATCGGAGGCACTGCAAAGGGACATCTTGTCCGTGAAATAGACGCTTTGGGCGGTGAAATGGGCAAAGCTGCGGACCATTGTTTTATCCAGAGCCGTATGCTGAACAGGGGAAAAGGCCCCGCTGTTCATAGTCTGAGAGTTCAGGCTGACAGAGTAAAGTATCACAATTACATGAAGGAAGTCTGCGAAAAACAAAAAAATCTGTTTGTTAAACAGGGTGAAGTTGCAGAGATAATTGTTGAAGACGGTAAGATAACCGGACTCAGAACATCACTTGGTGCTGAGTATTCAGTTAAGGCAGTCATTATCGCTACCGGAACTTATCTTAAAGGTAAGATTCATATTGGCGAAGTTTCATATGAAAGCGGACCGGATTCTGCTCTTCCGAGTAAATATTTATCAAAAAGTCTTATGGAAAATGGAGTTGAACTGCGGCGCTTCAAGACTGGAACACCCTGCCGAGTAAATAAAAGAAGTATCAATTTTGATATTATGGAGCGTCAGGATGGAGACGATAATATCGTACCTTTTTCATTTGAAACATCCACTGAAGGACTTCAGAATAAGGTCAGCTGCTATGTTACATATACAAATAGTAAAACACATGAAGTGATACTTTCAAACCTTGACAGATCACCATTATACAGTGGTAGAATAGAGGGAGTAGGACCAAGGTACTGTCCTTCCATCGAGGACAAAATTGTGAGATTTTCTGATAAACCCAGACATCAGCTTTTTGTCGAACCAATGGGACTTAGCACAGAGGAATACTATTTGCAGGGAATGTCGTCATCGCTGCCGGAGGATGTTCAGCTTGCTTTTCTCAGAACTATAGAGGGACTTGAGGACGTGGAGATAATGCGTCCGGCTTATGCAATAGAGTACGACTGCTGCGACCCTGTGCAGTTATTGCCCACACTTGAATTCAAGAAAATAGGAGGACTTTATGGGGCAGGTCAGTTTAATGGCAGCTCAGGATACGAAGAGGCTGGAGCACAAGGTATCGTTGCAGGTATAAATGCTGCACTCAAAATAAAAGGTCGTGAACCAATGATCCTTGACCGTGCAAGCTCTTATATCGGCACTCTTGTTGATGATCTTGTTACAAAGGGATGCTCTGATCCGTATAGAATGATGACTTCTCGAAGCGAGTATAGGTTAATTCTCCGCCAGGATAACGCCGATCAGAGACTTTCTCCAATCGGTTATAAGATAGGATTGATCTCTCGTGAAAGATACGATCATCTTTTAAATAAGGAGAAAGAGGTTAACTGTGAAATAAACCGACTTAATAATATTAATGTTGGTCCATCTGATGAATTAAATGAATTTTTAATATCTTGCCATACATCTCCTTTGAGCAGCGGTTGTAAAATGAGCGATCTTATAAGACGTCCTCAGATTAATTATAATGATATTGCTTTTATCGATCCAGACAGACCAGATCTTAGTGACGAGGTTAAAGAGCAGGTTGAATTACAAATCAAGTACGAGGGATATATTTCAAAACAGCTTCTTCAAATCGAGCAAATGCGTAAAATGGAGGAGAAAAAATTCCCTGATGATCTTGATTATCGCAATATATATGGACTCAGACTTGAAGCTATCGAAAAACTAAATAAGGTTAAGCCTGTATCACTTGGGCAGGCTTCCCGTATTTCCGGTGTATCTCCTGCAGATATTTCTCTTCTCGCAGTCTGGCTTCAAAGAGAGAAAGGAGCTTCAGATGCTTCCTGATTTTGAATTTTGTTGCTCTGCTTTTTCTAAATATGGACTTGTTCTTAGTGAAGAAATGTATAAGAAATTTGATACATATGCGGATTATCTTGTGGAGTATAATAAAAACGTTAATCTTACGGCTATAACAGATCCTGAGGAAATTTTATTCAAGCATTTTATAGACAGTGTACTTGTTTTTAAGTATGTAGATATTCCTGAAAGATCTGATATTATTGATGTCGGAACTGGTGCAGGATTTCCTTCAGTTCCAATGAAAATATATCGTCCTGACACAAATATCACTTTGCTCGATAGTCTGAATAAAAGAATCGTATTTCTACAGTCTCTTTGTGATAAGCTTGATATTTCTGCTGATTTCATGCATGGAAGAGCGGAAGATGTCTCAAAAGATGAGAATTACCGTGAAAAATTTGATTTTGCCTGCGCAAGAGCAGTTGCAAATATGTCGCTGCTTAGCGAGTTGTGTATCCCATTTGTTAAGGTTGGAGGTTCTTTCATTTCAATGAAGGGTCCTTCTGAGGATATTTCAATCGGCTTTAACGCTATTAAAATTCTTGGAGGAAATGTTTCACGTGAAACAAATTATTCTGTAGAGGGCGAAGAGCGTAGAATTGTCTTGATTGAAAAAATATCGCAAACTCCGACAAAATATCCCAGAAATAGCAGTCAGATAAAAAAGAAATTGCTATAAAAAAGTAGAATAAAGTTGTTTTTTTCGCCTTTATGTAATATAAGGGCGGATTTTTTGTGTAGATTTTATTTCCGAGCAATGATATAATTATTGCAGTTTAAATGATTGCGAGGTAATAAAATGGCCGGAATACTAAAATTTCAGAAAGAAAAAACTATCGGAAAGGTCTTGAATATCGATATTGACAAGATTTCTCCGAACTCCCAACAGCCAAGAATTTGCTTTGAATCCGATGATCTGATCGCATTGGCTGATTCTATAAAGGCAAATGGCATTTTACAGCCCTTATCTGTCCGCAGAGTTGGTGATACATATGAACTTATTTCAGGTGAACGCCGCCTTCGGGCTGCTCAAATATGCGGGATGGATCAAGTCCCATGCATTATTTTTGATATCAACGACAGAAATTCCGCAATTCTTGCTCTTGTGGAGAATATTCAGAGACAGGATCTTACCTTTTTTGAAGAGGCAACAGCGATTGAAAAGCTTATAACTCTTTATGGAATGACTCAGGAGGAGGCAGCTGCACAGCTTGGAAAGGCTCAGTGTACTGTTGCAAATAAACTGAGATTACTCAGATTATCCGAAGAACAGCGTGATCTGATCGTTAGGTATGGACTCACAGAGCGTCACGCAAGAGCTTTGCTTAAGCTTGGAAGTACAGAGGATAGATCTGTTGTGCTTGACAAAATAATAACAAATAATCTGAATGTTGAGAAAACAGAAAAGCTTATTGAAGACTATATTGGCTGCCAGCGTGACAAAGCAAGCTATAAGAAGCGTTCAAAGGTGTTTCAAAATGTTAAAATGTTCGTAAACACTATTAATCGTGCTGTAGAAACAATGCAGGCAGCAGGGATCTCTGCTGATTCAAAAAAAATTCAGAGTGAAAATTATATAGAATATCGTGTCAGAATACCGATACAGCATAAAGTCTGATGAAATGTTTCACGTGAAACAATTAAAAAAGTTTCACGTGAAACATTTTTTATGCCAAATATTTCGCAAATCGTATTTACAAGCGTGGCTAAAAGTGGTATAATAGTTGTATAACAATAAGAAAGGAAGATTTCATGGGCAAAATTATAGCTGTTGCCAACCAGAAAGGCGGAGTTGGAAAATCAACTACCGTTGTTAATCTGTCCGCATATCTGGGTTCAAGAGGCAAAAAAGTGCTTTGTGTAGACTCTGATCCTCAGGGCAATACGACAACAGGATTCGGAATAAAAAAGAAATCCGTTTCTGCTTCTACCTATGATGTTATTACCGGAAAGATCCGCATTCAGGATGCAATTATAGATACAGAATTTGAAAATGTTGCGATCCTGCCTGCAACTGAAGATCTTGCCGGATGTGAAATAGAACTCGCTAATAACCAAAACCGCCTGAACAGGCTCAAAATGCAGCTTCTCACCTGTAAAGACGATTATGACTATGTGTTTATAGACTGTCCGCCTGCATTGGGAACTATAACCCTTAACGGACTTGTAGCCTGCAACACCATTATAATTCCTATGCTTGCGGAGTTTTATGCTCTTGAGGGACTTTCTCAGCTTGTAAATACATTTAAAATAGTCAAGAGCAACTATAATCCTGCTCTTGAAATAGAGGGGATCCTCTTCACAATGTTTGACGGCAGACTTAATATCGCAAATGATGTTGTTGAAGAAGTGAAAAAATATTTCCCTGATAAGGTGTTTGAGACAAAGATCCCGAGAAATGTCCGCATTTCAGAGGCTCCCTCGTACGGAAAGCCTGTGCTGTATTATGACAGGACTTCAAAGGGAGCGGAGTCATATGAGCTGCTTGGCCATGAGCTCCTGGGTGAACCCCTTGAACTTCCGAAAAAGAAGAGAAGAGGTATTTTTACCTTTAATAAAAAGAAGAAAGAGGAGTGATAAAGCATGGCAAAAGGCGGTTTGAATTCCGGTCTGGGAGGACTAGGCAGTCTTCTCAATGACAATTCAAATGAAGTTCAGATAAAAAATAAGCTCCGGACATCAGAGCTTGAACCTAACAGGGATCAGCCAAGAAAAAATTTCAGCGATGAGGCTATAACAGCTCTCGCAGATTCTATAAGAGAGCATGGAATGCTTCAGCCTATACTTGTAAGACCTCTCAGCAGCGGCGGTTACCAGATAGTTGCCGGCGAAAGACGCTGGAGAGCTGCCCGTATGCTTGGCCTTGACGAGGTTCCTGTAACAATAAGAGAACTCAGCGATGTTGAGACAATGCAGATAGCAATTATCGAAAATCTGCAGAGAGAAAACCTCAATCCTATAGAAGAGGCTGCCGGATATAATGAGCTTATCGAAAACTACGGCATGACTCAGGATCAGGTGGCAAAAATGGTCGGACGTTCACGTTCAGCTATTGCAAATGCAGTAAGACTTCTGTCATTGCCGGAAAGAGTGCTGAAAATGCTCGAAAAAGGCGATATTTCAGCAGGTCACGGACGTGCCCTGCTGGGATTTGATAATGAAGAACTAATGATCGCAACTGCAATAAAGGCTTCGGAAGGCAGTCTTACCGTAAGGCAGGTAGAAAAGGCTGCACAGAGATCCTCAGAGCCGGAAAATATAGTTTCTGAGAAGTCTGATAAGCGGATTGATAACTATTTTGTCGAGATGGAGATCTCACTTAACGAAAGACTGGGCAGAAAAGTCAAGGTAGATTATGCAAAGAACAAGGGTGCGCTCATCCTTGAATTTTATGATAAAGAAGATCTTGCGGCGCTTGCAGAAAAGCTCGCAAAAGAAGAATAAAGGAGTAAATTGAAATGATCGACATTAAACTGATAAGAACCAATCCTGAGCTTGTAAAGGAAAACATCAAGAAGAAGTTCCAGGATGAGAAAATAGCTCTTGTTGACGAGGTTATAGAGCTTGATAAGAAGTTCAGAGAGACTAAGCTTGAATGCGATAATCTCAGAAATATGAGAAATGTCAAGAGCAAAGAGATCGGCGGTCTTATGAAGAACGGCCAGAAGGACGAGGCTGAAAAGGTAAAGGCTGAGGTCGCTGAGATCGGTAAGAAGCTTGAAGAGCTTGAACAGCTTGAGGTAAAGACAGAGGCTGATATCCGTGAGAGAATGCTGGTTATCCCTAACATTATCGATGACAGCGTTCCGATAGGAAAGGATGACTCAGAAAATGTTGAAGTAGAGCGTTTTGGAGAGCCTGCTGTTCCGGATTTTGAGGTTCCCTACCACGTTGATATAATGGAAAAGGTAAATGGAATTGATCTTGACAGTGCAAGAAAGACCAGCGGAAATGGTTTCTATTACCTCTGCGGAGACATTGCACAGCTCCAGAGCTGTATTCTCTCCTACGCAAGAGACTTCATGATCGATAAGGGATTTACTTACTATATCCCGCCTTTCATGATAAGAAGCGACGTTGTTACAGGAGTTATGAGCTTTGCTGAAATGGAAGGAATGATGTACAAGATCGAGGGCGAGGATCTCTATCTTATCGGTACATCTGAGCACTCTATGATAGGTAAGTTCATCGACACTATCATTCCTGAGGACGAGCTTCCTAAGACTCTTACCAGCTATTCACCTTGCTTCCGTAAGGAAGTTGGTGCTCACGGCATCGAGGAGAGGGGAGTTTACCGTATCCACCAGTTTGAGAAGCAGGAAATGATCGTTGTCTGCAAGCCTGAGGAGTCTATGGACTGGTTCCACAAGCTCTACAGCTATACAGTAGAGTTCTTCCGCACACTTGATATTCCTGTACGCACACTTGAGTGCTGTTCAGGCGATCTTGCTGACCTGAAGGTAAAGAGCCTTGACGTTGAGGCATGGTCTCCCAGACAGAAGAAGTACTTCGAGGTTGGAAGCTGCTCAAATCTTGGTGACGCACAGGCTCGCCGTCTCGGAATCAGAATAAAGGGTTCTGACGGAAACAAGTACTTTGCACATACACTTAATAATACAGTTGTTGCACCTCCGAGAATGCTCATTGCATTCCTTGAGAATAACCTCAACGAGGATGGTTCTATCCGTATTCCTAAGGCACTTCAGCCTTATATGCGCAAGGACATTATAAAGGTTCCTGAAAAGAAGTGATAAACAGATCGCAGCACCTATAAAGATGCTGCGATTTTCTTATGTGTAAAAAGAAACAAGCTCCCGAGTGCTAATCAGGAGCTTGTTTATACAGGTATAGAGATTGGAAGAATTCATTTTAGTGTGGTGTCTGAAACTGTTTTTATATTATCAGCCCACGAAGCAGCTTTGCACATACATATTGACAATGTTGCCGCAGCACCGCTTACAATGATTCCTATTATAAGAATTAACATTGACTAACCTCCTTTTCATCTGTAATTTTCACACACATATTCTATTCAAGTATATTATGGAGTACTTTTCTTAAAATAACCTTAAAAAATACTACATTTTTTAAATTTTGACACTGTTATTACTATATGTTTATTTTATATTGGTATATATATTCTTTTGATCCGGACCATCCCTGCCTATGGAATCGTCTGAATCAGAAGCAGTCCTGCAAAGGCACATGGTAAAAACTCCTATAGTGCCGCCGAACATGGAGCCTAAAATAAATCCAAGCATAGTATCACCTCAGTAATATTATGCCGCAAATATATAAGTGTAATCAAAAAGTCAGCGGGAGCTGTCTTTTTTATCTGAATTTTTCGAGCCGGTATATATTTTCCTCATCCGGTTCTTCAAATCCGGGCTTATGGTCGTAGCCGAATTTCTTATAGAAATTTACAGCTGTTATAGAGGAGGGAATCTCGACACGCTTAGCTCTCAGGTAGAATTCGTCCTGTTCGAGGGTATTTATAATAGCTCTGCCGATACCTTTTCCCTGACAATCCGGATCAACAAAAATAGTGAAAAGACTGCTCTCGTCAGTTTTTCCCCAGTAAGGACCGATACCGCCGCAGCCGATTATCCTGTTCTCATTCTCGACAACATAGAAATGCAGCCAGCCGGCACGTTCTATAAGGTTCTCCGAACTGAGTGAGAGGACACATTCCTCCATCATTTCAGGAGTATAATCCTTTACATTGCTGATACGAAGAGTTTTAGCGATCATAGCAGCGGTTTCCTGTGCATCGGAAATGGTGAATCTTCTTATGTTCATGATAATACCTCCTGAAAAATATTTTCTCAATTATATCATAACATAAAGTATATGTCAAGAAAAAAACCGGAGCATTGCTCCGGTTCTTGTCATTATTTATCGAGGAGAGCCAGTATCTCTTCCTTGGGACGATATCCCATAGCACCAGCTGTAATAGCTCCGTCCTTTACTACGACTACGAGGGGGATGCTTTCTACTTTGAAAGCGGCAGCAAGCTCAGGCTGTTCATCAACATTGACTTTGCCTACCTTTATCTTACCGTCGTACTCATCAGCGATCTCTTCAATGATAGGTGAGAGCATCATGCATGGTCCGCACCAGCTTGCCCAGAAGTCAAGCAGTACAGGCATACCCCTGTAATTTCTGACCTCATCATCGAAATTTTCCTTGGTGATCTCGATCTCGTTCATATTAGTCCTCCTTTGATTTATAGTAAAGCATACAGTGGCAGAATCCCTCAAAATCCGGATCAGCGATCTGGTCACGGAACTCCTTGCACATACATTTATTTTCCGGAGTCTTAGCAAGGCGGCAGGGACAGTATCCGTCCTTCATTTTAAGGCCTTCCTTGACTCTTGCAACAACTTCCTTATCAGGGTTGAGGATAACTTTCATATTGTTCCTCCTTTCAGGGGGAATTTTATTTCATAAGTTCATCAGCGAGAGCTTCGATCTGAGCGATGTTCTCAGACTTTACTGCTGACTTTATAGTAACAGTTGTGTCTGTCCATGTGATGTTCTTTGACTTCTCGAACATACCCTTGATGACCTTGGCTGCTGTAGGAGCCCAGCTTCCGTTCTCAATGATACCAATGGTACGGTTCTGGTAGTTTCTCTCAGTGAGGTCGAGTATGAAGTGCTTCATGAATGGGAAAATATCAGCATTGTAGGTAGTTGTAGCAATTACAAGCTTACCGTAGCGGAAAGCGTCCTCAACAGATTCAGCCATATCCTCACGGGCAAGGTCAGCGATAGCAACCTTGGGGCAGCCCTTTTCAAGGAGCTTGTCTCTGAGCATTTCGGCAGCCTTCTTGGTGTTGCCGTAAACGGAAGTATAGGCGATGAATAATCCCTCGCTCTCAACTCCGTAGGATGACCATGTATTGTAGAGGCCGAGATAGTATCCCAGATCCTCCTTGAGGATAGGTCCGTGGAGAGGACAAATTGTCTGGATATCAAGTGCAGCAGCCTTCTTGAGGACAGCCTGTACCTGAACGCCGTACTTGCCAACTATGCCGAAGTAGTAGCGGCGAGCCTCACAAGCCCAGTCTTCATCAACATCAAGTGAGCCGAACTTTCCGAAAGCGTCAGCGGAGAAGAGAACCTTGTCAGTTGAATCGTAGGTGAACATTACCTCGGGCCAGTGTACCATGGGAGCGAAAACGAAATTCAGCTCATGGCTTCCGAGAGAGAGCTTGTCTCCCTCCTTGACTTCCAGCTTATTGCTGCCGAGGTCAAGTCCCTCAAAGAAATTGGACATCATTGTGAATGTCTTGGCATTGCCGACGATCTTTGTATCGGGGTAAGCCTTTATAAAGCTGAGGATGTTTGCGGAGTGGTCAGGCTCCATATGCTGAACGATGAGGTAATCCGGCTTGCGGTCACCGAGGACTTCCTTAAGGTTTCCGAGCCACTGTTCTGTGAAGTTCTGGTCAACTGTATCGAACACAGCGATCTTCTCATCCAGGATCACATAGGAGTTGTAAGCCATTCCGTTAGGAACATCATACTGTCCTTCAAAGAGGTCGATCTGGTGATCGTTGACGCCGATATAGTAAATGTCGTTTGTAATTTTGTTCATTGGTATATACCTCATTTCATAGTATTTGCAATTGATTACAGGATAATTATACCATATATTTCCTTTGCTGAAAAGTGGCATTTGCAACAAATTATAATATTTTTCCTGTGCGTTATGACGTAAAATAAAAAGCGTAAATAAGTAAAGTGCTGAAACAAATACCACTCCCCTGACTGACGAAAAATAGGCTCAGGGGGGCGGGGGAGTAGTCAATTTGTACAAGGGGGGAGGCTGTGATCTATGCAGTTGTTGACATTTACGAGCATAGGATCAGAAAAAATCAGGGACACCATTTGGCATCCCATGATAGAATTATGACGTTATTAATATTTAAGAGACATCAGCCTTTGCATCTTCCAGATGGAAGAGCAGCAATTTGTTTCCGGTATTTTCGTTGTATCTGTCTCTGAGCTGTGGCAAGGAAGAATATTCCGGCGGAGTTTAAAAATTCTTTGATCTTAGTCATGGTATGACCTCATTTTAGTATATTTTGATATTATAACACTAAATTATTAATTATTAAATATAAAAGGGACAATGTACATTGCGTCAAAGGATGTCAAAAAAGTGTTAACGAGCGGATGTGGGTATCCGCCCCTGCAATGGAATCATGAAATTTATCACGCAAGGTAAGGGCCGCCAAAGGCGGCCCTTACTACTTTCTGCTTTCTTATAAATGATAATTCATATCTCCAGCCCGAAGCTGATGGACAGAGCAGTGTTGACCTTGTTCATGGAACGGAGATCCAGCTCGCCCATTTTGTCTTTGAGCCGTTTTTTGTCGATAGTTCTTATCTGTTCGAGAAGGACGATGCTGTCCTTTGCCAGACCGCACTTATCCGCCTGCACCTCTATATGAGTTGGCAGGTGAGTTTTGTCACGCTGACTGGTAATAGCCGCCGCAATAACAGTTGGACTGTGCCGGTTGCCAACGTCGTTCTGGACAATAAGTACAGGTCTTACTCCGCCCTGTTCAGAACCCACAACGGGACTTAGGTCGGCATAATAGATATCTCCTCTTTTAACCGTCATAGTATTTATCTCCCGGATATATAGATTAAGTGTTGCTGTCAGTATTATTGCCCGGCTCAGCGGGATTATACAACCATGCTCTATTATATGCTCCGGGAGATTTTTTTGTTTCAGACCTGAGCGGCAAGGTCAGGGAAGATACCGAGGGAGCGTTTCAGAATGCCGTTCATAAGTGCAAGTGCAATTCCGTAATTTGTGAAGGGGACATTCTGATCCTCTGCTGACTTTCTTCGGAAAGTCATTTCACGCTCATTGAGCATACATCCGCCGCAGTGAATAACAAGTGCGGCATCTGAAAGGTCCTCCGGGAACTCTCTTCCTGAGGTCAGGCGGATGTTCAGCTCTTTGCCTGTAGTTTTTTTCAGAAGAGCCGGCAGCTTTACACTGCCTATGTCGCCGCACTGTCTGTGGTGAGTGCAGCCCTCAGAGATGAGAACAGTGTCGCCGTCTTTTAGATCCTTTATGGCCGCAGCACCCTTAACTGCAGTTTCAAGGAATCCCTTGTATCTGGCCATGAGAATGGAGAAGGAAGTCAGAGGGATATCCTCCGGGACAATTTTGCTGACCATTCCGAAGGCCTGACTGTCAGTGATGACCATTTTCGGCTTCTGAGAAAGACCGCCGAGTGTATCTGCAAGCTGGAATTCCTTAGTGAAAACAGCCATAGCGTCAGCGTCAAGAACGTCACGGAGAGTCTGTACCTGTGGCAGTATCATTCGTCCCTTGGGAGCAGCTGCATCGATTGGAGTTACCAGCACCACCATATCTCCGGGGGAGAGAAGGTCTCCCACAATGCGTTTTTCGGCCTGGAAGTCCTTGGCGAGGGCGGCTATTTTTTCTTTCAGCTCATAGATATTCTCTCCGCTCTGAGCACAGACTGAGATCTCATTTTCTTTCAGTCCGGACATGGGAGCTATGTCGGATTTATTGTACACCACAATAAATGGGATATCCTTATCCCTGAAAATACAGACCAACTCATTGTCTGCGGGAGATAGTCCCACTGAGGAGTCAACTACCAGCACAGCAATGTCAGTGCGGTTGAGTATCTGGCGGGTCTTTTTTACACGGAGCTCTCCGAGAGCGCCCACATCGTCAAAGCCGGGAGTGTCGATTATGACTACCGGACCAAGGGGAAGGAGCTCCA
>ODAI010501179.1_pt1 | contig 16289 bp, 12 predicted proteins | sample 1539321 | NCBI WGS metagenome assembly ODAI01 (sample SAMN02144231, study PRJEB22623) | gut metagenome | biome: sheep rumen | host: Ovis aries | place: New Zealand
GATAATTTGGAGGCAACTATGAGGGGCGTTTTTGACGATATTATAGTAAAAGTGCCGAAGCAAACTGGTGTCTTTATTAATTGGTCAGATAAGAATAAAGTCATCTATTCTCAAGGTTCTGTCAGAGACAAAAACGGCAATCCAAAACGCATAGGATCTAGGGTCATCGGATATGCTATCAGTGCAACGGAAATGCATCCAAACTCCAATTTTCAATATTATTTCCCGGCGGAATGGAAAGAAGTAACCGGCGAAGAGGCATTGCCTGACATCAAGAAGTTTGGAATTAATTTAGTTATCAGTACCATATGCGAAAATAAGCATATCCGTAGTACTCTGAATAAATCAATTCACGAAGATTTTGCATCTGCCATTCTGGATTTCGCTGGATACAGTATTTTCTTCAGGGATGCAGTTATAGAACACTTCGCTGCTTCTATGGAAGACCAGATTCTGATCAGCACTGAATTTCACGATGCATCGTACTATTACGATCTGTTAAAGAACCAGATAAAGGAAGGACACGCGATTGCATTTCGACGTGAATGGGCAAATGAATGCATTTCTCAGGGCGACAACGAGGTCTGGTTATGCATAGACGGATCGAACAATGATTGTGAATGCACAGGTGTCGAATTTGTAGAGCGGGGGTTTGCAAAATCACACAGAAATGTTACTTTAGTCGGCTATTCATTTGCTGTCACAGAGAAAGGAAAGCCGGTAACATACGAGGCCTATAGAGGAGGCATGGTAGACCAGCAAGCTCTAAAGTCCCTTATTGCATCTGTAGAGTCGTATGGTTTCCATGTCAAGGGAGTTATTCTCGACAGAGGATATTGTTATTACAATGTAATAGAATATCTCAGATCAAAAAACATTTTGTTTATCGTCATGCTCAAAAGCAATGTCCAGGCATACCAAAAAATCATGGAGATGTACGGAAATACACTTCGTTTGCTTCCTGGAGACAACTGGATAGAAGGCACTTGTTTATATGGTGCCAGTGAGAAACTGAAGCTGTATAAAGGATCAAAGGAAAAAGATACAGTATGTCTATATTATGACATTGACAATGCATCCGGCAGGATAAAAACGTTTCTTACGAAGATTAATAAAGCGCTGATGAATATCAGCAAAGCAATCAGCAATAATACAGCCATACCAACTATTGACAAAGAGGTTAAGAAATATCTTGAGTTTGAATATCCTGATGATACCGGTACCGAAACAGTAGAAACAACTTCTGATGATAACCCTTCCGAGATTGATCATTCAAATTCTTCTTCCTCGGCAGATATGAAGCCAGACACAGCACCTGCTTCCAGCGAAGATCAGACTGCTGAATCGATTACACAGCAAGAGGAAAAGGAGGCAGAAACAAAGGGTGATGATATCGATGATGAATCTGAAAATGAAGGTGATAAGAAAAACGACAATAAAACCCATACAGAAGTAAAGCGCCCAACAGATGTAAAAGTGATCCATGAAAAGATCCAGAAATGTACGGACACAAAAGGCTTTTTTGCAATAGCATCATCCGATTCGCTCTCTCCAAATGAAGTTCATTTGCACTATTCACATCGTGATGTCTCAGAAACCACTTACATGATCTTCAAGGGACAGGAAGGATTCGGAGAAGTTCGAGTTCATAGTGGAGAAGGTATTCAATCTAAATTCCTTGTTGGATTTGTTACCAGCATTATTCGTTTTTATTTTGAACAGGTTTGTTCAGAGTTAGACCTGCCAACAAACGAGATGTTTCGCAAGCTTAATCTCATTAGGATGAAGAAGTCATCTGATGTATATTTTTATAGCGATGAAACAGACCATCTGGTCAAAGATTTTTTGAAGAAGACTTCCGTTCAGCAAGGATGGAGTGAGAAATATATCAAGGCAGAAAATGGGAAATTACATGAAAATCAAACTGTGAAAGCGCCACGAAAGCCAGGCCCCAAACTCGGATCTCATCATCGTCTATATGACGAAAATGGCAACGAGATCAAAAGGAAACCTGGCCCAAAACCCGGTTCACATCACAAGCAGAAATATAATAAAGATGGATCAGAACGTCAGAAACCAGGTCCTAAGCCAGGATCGCAACGGGGCGAATTTAATAAAGACGGCTCGAAACGTCAAAAACCAGGTCCAAAACCCGGAACAAAGCATAAAAAATCAAACTGATGATAATACCCAATGAAGCAAGCTAATTAATTTTACAATTGCCGAAATTAGTACTCTGAGAGGCATAATTTACGTCTAAAAAAGAAGATCAAGGATATTGTCTACGTCAATAACCAGGAAACAATGGAAGCTGCGGTACCTAGTTCAAAGTCAATTCGTCTAGATGTTTACGTTGAAGATGATGAGAAGACCGTATACGATATCGAAATCCAGACGACAAAAAAGAGGGGATTAAGAAAGCGGACAAGATTATATCAAGCCTTAATCGACATCCGCGCTATGGGTAAGGGAGAAGACTATACAAGACTAAAAAAGAGTTTCATCATCTTTATTTGTACCTATGATCCCTTTGGCAAAAAAAGATATGTGTATACTTTTGAAAAGCGTTGTAATGAGGATTCAAGTATCTCGCTTAATGACGATGCAACGGTAATATTTATCAACATTATGGGAAGTGTTGGAGAAATAAGTCCGGAGATGAAAAACGTCATCGACTACTTCCGAGAAGGCAAAGCAGATGATGAATATACAAGCTCCCTTGAGAAACAGGTTGAGAACTATAACAATGATGAAAACTGGAGGTTGGAACGTATGTTGTTGTCGGAAGCCTATAGAAACGAACGAAATATAGGGAAATATTCTCACGTTGTTTCAATGATACGAGATGCGATCGGTGAGTTCTCCACAATGCAGATGGCAAAGATTTTTAAGGTTAACAAGAAGTTTTGTGATGAAACGGTTAAGTGCATGAAGGAGCACCCTGAATGGAGTGATGATCAGGTGATTGATGCAGTTGACTGGGATGACTGACTCAATCCAATATGCACTTCGGAAAAAATGAAGGCATCCCCCCGAGGAGGATGTCTTCATTTTTTGCTGGATCGATTAAAGTGGCGTGCACTCGCTGTTGAGACGGTCAATGATCTTAGGGAGCTCTTCGTCCATCTTGTCATTTTCCAACTGGCAGGTGCCGACATTGCGGTGTTCACCGCCGCAGGAGAGGCACAGCGCGCCGATATCCGCATTACTGAACCTGCGGAAAAGACAGTTACGGATAAGCGAGAATAAAGGGTTGATACATTCTTATCAAGGGAAGGATATCGTGAGTAAAAATTCTTGAGAACACAGTTGGAGAGAAGACTCTTGCGTGTGTCGTTCTCCCATTTTTCGAAATCATGCCGAAATGTGCCTGAAAATAAGGGAATCCGTGAGCTTTCTGGCAGATTGGCAGAGAAAGTGGGGCGTTCTCAGTTGCAATGTATGCGTCTATCCGTTATAATACATCTGGTTTTTTGAACTGAGTAAATAAGACAGGAGTATCACTATGGATTATGAAGTTTTGCTGAAAAGCATGCAGGAACTGATTAAAAAGACGAAGGATCTTCAGGACTCACAGAAGAAGTTCCTGACCACCATTGGAAAAGACGCGGAGAACGGCGATCTGAAAGCCTTGGCCAAGGATCTGGGCAGCTATGCCGACAAACTGAATTCTCTCACCGAGATCAATGCTTCACTGCAGAAAATGGTCAGTGAGTTTGACGGCGAGGCCTATATGACCGAGGGTGGGTATTCGGATCAGATGCTTGAGTACTGCAAGAAGGAAAATGTCGACGTCATCGGACAGGCACCGAACTTTGAGATGTTCCCGTTCAAGGTGAAAGTGGTTCCTGCCGAGCAGGCGGTCTATCTCAACAATAAGAAAGTCAACTGCCTGCGCCCGAAGAAAATGGTGGCACTTGTCCGTGAGTCACAGGACAAGCTGAGCAAGGCCAATTTCAATGCGGAAGCGTTCGGCAAAGAGCTGATGGCCGCCTATGATCTGCTGGTAATCAAGAAGAAGAAGGATCCGGAAAAAGAACCGGATATGCCGCTTAAGGAGATTCACAGCCTCATGGCACCCATGAGCCGCCTGAAGAAGATCTATGATCTCAACAGCTTTGCCTATGATCTCTCCCGCTTTATGGAAGAGGATGCCAAGAACCCGATCTACCTGGGCGATGATCACCGCAGAATGCAGCCCGGTCCCAGCCGTGAGGCAAAGTACTGCATCCGTCTGCTGGATTCCAAGGGCAAGGAGAGCTATCAGTATTCCATTCGCTTCTATAAGGAAGACTGATCAAAGACAGCGGACAATACTGAAAATCGGAGATAAAGCATAATGGAAACAGGGGTTGAACAGGAGATTCTGGGAAACGAGAATCTCCAGAACCTGATTAATGGATTTGCGCCGGATGCGGCAACCTGTCTGGCTCTGTCGGAAGGGGTTCAGTTCCTGTCGGATTTCTGGTCCAGGCATTATCTGGATCAGTATATCCGGGAGGGCGGCAGCAAAATCAAGTTTGTCACCGGGCGGACCGGCTGCGGAAAGACACACTTTCTGCGCGTGATGGAGGAAAAGGCCCGGGAAAAAGGCTATAAGGTTGTTTCGATTTCTGCGGCGAAAACATGGCTGCATGATTTTTCAATCATCTATCTGGAAGTGCTGAGGCAGGTTTCCATCATGGATGTCCTTCGGTCCTGTGCGAATACGGTTGTCCGGAATATGGGCTATGATCCCGCCGAGATTCCGGAGGGAATGACGTTCATTGACTACCTTTCCCAGCAGGGGATGGCCGATGCCATCCAGCGCCGTGAACTTCGTGTGCAGCTCAAAACCATGTTCCTTGACAATCCGCTTCTGGACAATAACTTTGCCCTGAGCTGTTCGCTGATCACCGGCGGCATTCTCGGCCATCCTGTGCTTGAGGATGCCAACCGGGATCTGCTCCTGGGGTATCTGCACGGGGAACCCGGCATTAAAACCGCCCTGCTGCGGTCACTGGGACTTTCGCCGGACAAGCTGAACAAGTACAATGCGCGTCATATGCTGCGCTCGCTCTCGGAGGTCATCCGGCTTGGCGGGAGCCCGGGACTGCTGGTAACGGTGGATCAGATGGATGTGATGCTGAACCGTTCCGGCATGCAGGAACTGCATTATTCGGCGGTCCGCCGGCAGGATACCTATGAGAGCATCCGTCTGCTGATTGATGACATCGACACCATGCACAATGTCATGTTTATCTTTGCCTTTGACCGGGATCTGCTGGATACGCCCAAGGTCGGAATCATGTCGTACTCCGCCCTGATGATGCGGATTCAGAATGAGATTCTGTCCGAGCGGTTCAACAGCTTTGCGGACATTGCCAACCTGGATGATCTGGCCAGACAGCAGTATGATGTGCAGACGGTCCTTAAAATGGCGGAAAAGCTCAGAAATTATCTGGAACAGCATCAGTGTGAGGGCCATTCGATGACCGGCGAGGATGCGGAAAAGCTGATTCATCAGGCCGGATCCGGAACCGTCGGACTGGCGCGGCTGGTGAACCGGGCGGTCATTGAGGGCATCCCGGAGGAAAAGATTGAGGAGGTGAATGCAGATGCCTGATATGAATGCCATGCGGATCATTGAGGCACTGCGTTCCGGTGTTCCGTCAAGGGCTGTCGGAAAATACTTTGCCGAAGCCCGTCCCAAGCTCATCCGGCGGATTTCAGATGCACTGGATGAGGTGGCCATCAACGGAAAGTCTGATTCGTTTCTCTATACCGGCAAATACGGCGAAGGGAAAACACATCTGCTGAACACGGCCATGACCATGGCGCAGGAAAACGACATGGTGGTTTCCTACATGCCCATCAGCAAGGAAGCACCGTTTGACAAACTGCCGGTCATTTACCGCAACATTGTCCAGAATACCTATTTACCCAAGCATGAGCAGCCTGGCTTCCTTCACAAGCTGTGGGGCATCGGGGCCAGCAGCCCGCTGGCATCCGAAATGCTGCTCTACGCCGCCAAGGAGCTGGAAACAGATAAACTGTATTATCTCTTCCAGTGCTTCCTGAAGACGGATGATCAGGAGGAGCAGTTCAGACTGCAGGCAGATCTCGAGGGGGATTTCATCAGCCCGCCCGATCTGAAGCGGATTTACCGGCGGATTGCCGGAAAGGCGGCCAAGATGAATGTGCCGTTCAGCAAGACCAAGCACTGCATGGACTATTTCAGCTTCCTCTCAAGGCTGTTCACGGCCATGGGGTATAACGGCTGGGGCATCCTGATTGACGAGGTTGAGCTGATCGGACGCACCGGGAAAAAGGCACGTCAGAATGCCTACCGGAACATGTACCGTTTCCTGAAACCCACCTCACTTCATGCCACGTATACGATGTTTGCGGTCAGTTCCATGTATCAGGATGACGTTATCGAGAAGAAGCATGAGTATGAAAACCTTGAGGCGATCTTCCCGAATGACATGGAGCCGGGCAAAACGGTTCTGGATGCGATTGTTTCGGCGGAGCAGCTGAATCCGCTGACCCGGGATGAGATCGCGGAGGTCATCAGCCGGATCATCGATTTCCATGCCAAGGCCTACGACTGGAAACCGGACCTGGATGTCGGAAAAGTCGTTGAGGTGGCGCAGGAGGGCGGCTCACTGCTGCGTACCAAACTGCGCAGTGCCATTGAGTACCTTGATCAGAAATATCTGTATGGTGACGGCGGACATGTGTCTGTCGGAGCACTGGAGCAGGAAGACCTTTCGGCTGAAGAGGCGGATGTTCCCTCTCTGGATGATCTGAACGATTAAGGAACAGACAAACATCCCCGGACGTATTTCTGAGGATCAGGAGGCGTCGTGGGGATGCTTTTGGGGGTTATGAGAGGAAAGAGAGCTGCGGGGTGGACCAGCGGAGGTCCGTGAGACAGGCGGAGAGCAGAGGCTCTGCGGTTTTCTCCGGATTGAGCCAGTCCAGATGAACCTCCGGACTCAGAATCACGGGCATACGCGGGTGAATCTCAGAAAAGTCGGGGGCTGCCTCCCGGGTCAGGATGACGAAGTCGGCGAACCGGTTTCCTGGTGTCAGGCGATAAAGCCCTGCAAAAAACATCAGGGGATGCTGTGGCGATTCAAACTGATACGGAATCCGCTCTTTTCCTGCGTGTTTCCATTCGGTATAGGCGCTTGCGGGAATCAGACACCGTCTCTCCTTCAGGAGAGGACGGAACAGCGTTTTTTCCCGGAGCGATTCGGACCGGGCATTAATGACCAGGTGCTCCCCGGCTTTCATGCCAAAGCGCATCATGAAATAACCCTGTCCGCCTTTCCTGTCCCGACAGCGTACCGGTGCCAGCTGGGTGGGGGAGACGGATTCCCCGGGCGGAGAGGGGAGAAACGGACCGTATCGGCGGCGGACTTCCTCTGAAATGGACTGATTATCATGTTCTTCCAGCCGGATGAAATAATGTGCGCACATCCTGAATGCTCCTCCTCAATCCTGACCTTTCGCCCGGGCATGGCCCGGGATTTGCCGTCCTGTCGCTGTGCGGCAGGATCCTGCCTATTTTACCCCAGGTCCCCATGGAACGCAAGTTAAGCGGGCGAGCCACATCTGAACCTGCCGGAGGCGGCAAAAAATAAAGATGTGGGATAAAAACCGTGCCTGTGTTCGTTTTACATACGGGATTAAAAACCGGTATGAAGAAACCCCTGCACGAAAAAAGGTTTTTTCGGAAAAAGATTCAAAAAATGATTGACGAAGCACAAAAGAATCCTTAATATTATAGGGAATGCGCTAATTGTCATTCGAACAGTTTTGGAGGTGTTTGATTTTGCAATTTGGTAAAAAGCTCTGTCTGATTCTGATGGCCATGCTGCTTGTTGCGGTCTGCGCAAGCGCTGAGATGTATGTCGAGCTTCCGGCTAAGGGACTGGGTGTTTCACAGAACATCACCGTGAGGATGCCGGGCGAGAATCCGGATATCCCGGGAATCAACCCGCTGACCGGTGAGAACTGGGTTGGTCTGTATCATCCTGTTCTCGTCAGCACGGACAACCATCCTGAGGCTCTTCCTCATTGGGGAACTTCCTATGCGGATATCCTCTATGAGTTCCCGATTCAGATGGACGGTTCTACCCGTATGATCGCTCTTTACATGGGCGAGAAGCCGACCTATGCCGGCCCGGTCCGTTCCGGACGTGTCGTGATGGCGAAACTTCGTGAAATGTGGAACGGCGGCTGGGTATTCTATGGATGGCAGAGCAGCTTCGGCAACGAGGCAAACCCGGCAGTCGACGTTGTTGATTTCGCAACCATGCTGCATGATAATGCCCGTCAGAAGGGCCGCTGGGTGTTCCCGTATATTGAGGGAATGGAAAAGAACTACAGCTCGTTCTTCCATCGTGAGACCGACGGAAACCACAAGAACCCGCACAACGTGCAGGTTGATATGCGGATGGTTGAGAGCCTCTTCGGCAGTGGAGAGCCGATGAAGCATCCCTTCAAATTCTCACCGGTCGGCCTGACCTATGGTGCAGATGTTACCGGAATTACGGTTAACTACAAGACCACGAATCCCGCTTATGTCACCGGTTTTGAATTCAATCCCATGACAGGCAAATATGCCCGTACGGCCAACGGTGCAGAATACTATGATGCACTGAACGGTGTTACCTGTGAGTTCGCGAACGTCATTATTATCCGTACGTCCATTACAAGCCAGACCAATAACGCCAGCCGTGTCATGATCCAGACTTTCGGTCAGGGTCCCTGCGAGATCTTCCAGAACGGCAAGTATGTCCGCGGCACCTGGGTGCAGTCGGATAACCCCCAGAAGGCAAACGAGTATAACTCCCTTACCTCCCGTATGATCTTCTTCGATCCCTATGGCAATGAGCTGGAGATGAAGGTCGGAAAGACCGCCATCCTGTTCATCAATGTGGACCAGCCGGTTATCATTCGGACCAGCACCCAGATTACCGGTGCTCAGGTTGTTGGAACTCCTGCTCCGACCGCCACGCCCATCCCGACCCGCGTTCCGAAGCCGACCCGTGCTCCGAAGCCGCAGGATCTCAATCAGGTTAACAACAGCAATCTCCTGAACATGACGAATGACAACGAGGAAGATAAGAGCCTGTTCGGCAACTGATCTATCCGCTGGAGAAATCAACTCAGGTTTTTGCTTCGCAGGCTGAATGCCTGAATCACTCAAAAATGAAATGGCTTCACAGGAAACTGTGAAGCCATTTTTTGATTCCCGGTGCGGGTCAGGAAAGGCGAATCATGGTCTCCCTGAGATCCTCGTCCTTTGAACTGAAGCCGGCCAGAATGCGGAACTGTCCGGGCTCGACGACGGATTTGCCGGCGGCATTGATCAGTGCAAAATCTTCCCGGGCGAGAGAAATGCTCATCTCCTCGGTCTGTCCGGGTTCAAGGAAACAATGCGTGAAGGCGATGAGCCGTTTGACCGGCGTCAGAACAGAGGAAACGAGATCCTGCTGGTAAATCTGCACCAGCGCGGTGCCGGTGCGGGAACCGGTATTGGAAAGCCGGAAATGGACCTGAAGGGTTTCGGGATCGGCACGGAGATTTTCAAGACGGAACGTGGTGTAGCTGAGTCCCTCGCCAAAGGCATAGAGCGGGGCGGCAGGGAGATCACAGTATTTTCCGTTATGCCATCCGGGGAGGAAATTGTAGTAGACAGGAACCTGCCCGGAGTGCCGCGGGAAGGAGATCGGGAGATGGCCGGAGGGGTTGAACTCGCCGAATATCGCTTCGGCAATGGCCTGGCCGCCGAACATGCCGCCGTTGAAGGCACAGATGACCGCGCTGGACCTGTCCGCTTCCAGAGGAATACAGAGGGGCTTGGAGGAAATCAGGACGGTGCAGATGGGTTTGCCCAGGGCCGCGAGCCGGGCAAAGAGTTCATCCTGCCGGCCGGAGAGGGACAAATCCGCCCGGTCCTTGGATTCTCCGATCTGGTCAATCATGTCGCCGCAGGCAAAGAAGATGGCATCTGCCTGTGCACCTAGCTGAACGGCTTCCTCCAGATTGTCCTCCGGGGAAGTGAGATGGCCGCAGCCCCTGGCGTAAAGGATGCGGACCCCGTGCCGGTTACCCAGCTGCTGCATTCCTTCCCGGAAGGTAACAAACGGACGAACCGGCGGATGATCCTTATCCGGCATCGGGTGAGAGAAATAAGTCCAGTCACCGTATTGTGCCTGAATGTCATCCGCATTCGGACCGATGACGGCAACGGTGCGAATTTCCCGGGAAAGCGGGAGCATGTCCTCGTTTTTGAGGAGGGTGATGGTGCGGCGGGCAGCCTCAAGGGCGGCGTCGGTATGTTCCTGGCAGCCGATGCAGCCGGGGCGTCCTTTTTTCTCCGGCTGCTCAAACAGGCCCATCTCGTACTTGATGGTCAGAATATGCAGCACCGCGTCATCCACGGCGCGGAGCTGCGCAGGATCCCGGGCAACTGCCTTGAGCATGGCGTCGTAGAATTCAAGGGTGGTCATGATCATGTCATTTCCGGCAGCAGCGGCGGCAACGGCAGCCTCTTCCAGGTTTTCCATGACCTGCTGACGGGTGACGAGACTGCGGGCGTTATCCCAGTCGGTGACAACAAACCCGTCAAAACCCAGCTCATCCCGGAGGACATCGTGGAGAAGCGGACGATGAATCGTGAGCGGGGTTCCGTCGATGGAACCATAGGCCGTCATGATGGTGGCGCATCCCGCTTCAACTGCCCGGGCAAAGGGCGGCAGGAAAACCTCTCGAATCTTTCGCATGGTACATTCGGTATCACAGGCATCCCTGGCACCGACGGCTTCGCCGTAGCCCAGGTAATGCTTGGCACAGGCGAGAATGTGTTCATTATCCGAAAGGTCCTCGCCCTGATAGCCGCGAATGATGGCGGCACCCAGGATGCCGGCCAGGAACGGGTCCTCGCCGAAAGTTTCATCCACTCGACCCCAGCGGGTATCACGGCCAAGGCAGAGAACGGGGGAAAAGGTCCAGTGGAGTCCGTCCGTGGCCACTTCACGCGCGGTGATTGCTCCGATCTTTTCAAGCTGTTCCGGATCCCAGCTGCAGGCGGCACTTAGCTGCGAGGGGAAAATGGTGGCATGGTCATTAAGTCCGTGACCGTGAATGGCGTCAATGCCGAACAGAACCGGGATGCCGAGACGGGTCTTCCGTGCGACGCTCTGAATTTCCCGGGCATCATCGCCCAGAACATGAAGAAAAGAGCCTGCGCCCCTTTCAGCCCATTTGATGGATTCCTCGCGTCCCACCATTTTATAGGGAACCTGGACCATCTGTGCAATCTTTTCCTCAGGGGTCATCTTGGCGAGGAGTTCTGCGGCTTTCTGTTTTGCTTCATTTCGTTTCATGCGAATGCTCCTTTTATCATCAGGCTGAAAGCAGGATAAAGTTGTTGGAAACTGACCGTGTTTCCGGAAATTTCAGTACAAGTAACGAGGGAAAAGTGCAGACATTTGCGGATTGTTCGATTAAAACAGGCGTTACCTGAGCAGCTGCCGGAACTGCTCTGCGGAAATTTCCGGCATGGCCTCGGCCAGTCTGCTGCAGATGAAGTCAAGGGATTCCGAGGGAGTCCGGCCGTCGATCTGCTCCAGAAAGGTCTCACCAAACCAGTGCTCCGGTGTCGTGAGAAGGGCGTTGCCCCAGCCATACGGCCTGCCGTTTTTATCCAGATTGTAGACGAAATTCTGGTTGATGATCAGGGTCTGCATCTCAAGACGGGTGAGGCTGGTGTCATATCCTTTGGAGATACCGGAACCGGTCCGGGCGGCTTTTGAAAGAATGGGCCCGTGGGCAAGGAGATAGTCCATGAGAAGCCGGTCGCGGTAGGGGATCAGGCCATCCTCACACAGTCCTTCATAGTCATACCCGTCCCGCCGGTAATTGGCCAGATCCGGGAACAGATCCAGGCTGATCCATGCATTTCCGTTTCGGACCACCTTGCTGTACACACAGCTTTTATCCGCTGCCATGCGGCCTTTCCATTCCCATGGGCCTTCCTGACTGGTGAACCAGACTGAGGGGTCAATGTGTTCCTCAAGAGACCAGCCGGGGATCCGATTTTTGAAAAAGGGAAGGATGCCTACCTGATTTACCAGGTCAAGCAGCATCTGCTGGGTTCGGATGGGGGAAATCATGCAATCACCTGATCTTTCATTGAACGATTATTTCGGCAAAGTGAAGGAAACATTGCAAACCGGTGAACGGTCTGCTAAAGTATGAGTAAGTCCACAAACAGGGCTGAAAGCGCACAGGTTCAACATCAGACGAGGACGACGGGAGGAAACGGTCATGATCGAAAAGGCGGATTTTTCCGATCTGGCACAGATCAGTGAAATCTATGAGGCAATTCACGATGAGGAAGCAGCCGGGCATTTGACGACGGGCTGGATACGGGGCGTTTATCCGACGGCTGAAACCGCGCGGGCGGCCTATGACCGCGGCGATCTGTATGTGGTACGGGAAAACGGGAACGTGGTGGCCGCGGCCATCATCAACCGCATTCAGCCGCCCGGCTATGAATCGGGCACCTGGACCATCCCGGCGGAGCCGGAGGAGGTGCTGGTATTGCATACCCTGGTGGTGGATCCGAAAGAATCCGGAAAGGGATACGGACGGGCAATGATCAGGGCATATGAACAGATGTCAAGTCAGGACGGGAGCCGTGCGCTGCGGATGGATACCAATGCGAGAAATGTACAGGCCCGGGCCATCTATGCCCATCTGGGGTACAGGGAGGCCGGGATCATCCCGACGGAATTCAACGGGATCCCGGATGTTTATCTGGTACTGCTGGAGAAGAAGCCGTCGGATCGAGATGTGAAAACAGTGTAAGGGGTTCGTACATCCGGCTGACATGGTGCAGGAGATGGATGGAATCAGCAGCGGACTGACAGCCGTGATCCAGTGTCAGTTCCACCGGATCCACCTGCTGTCCTTCTGTTTTCAGATGCTCAAGCAGAAACTGCTGGGCATTGGGGAGTGTGGCCTCATCTGAATAGAGATACAGGCCATAGGCGTTGGGAACGCTGACCTGACGGATATTCTCAACCCGGAGATGATTGCGCAGGATGATGGAATCCATTTCCGCGTGCAGCCCCGGATTTTCCTGATCCAGCGTATAGACGATCTTGACGCAGACGATTTCGGCAGGATCAAAATTCTCCTCATCCAGGTAATAGCGGTACAGGGAACGGCGCATACGACTCAGGAGCAGGAGATCATTCGGGCCGGGGGTTCCCCGGTGATACATATAGGTTTTGTTGCGGTGAATGGTGTAGATGAAATAACTGGTTCCGAGATGATCCAGGTAGGAGAGAAGCGCCGCGGAATGTTCCACCGGAATGGTCTTTTTCCAGAGGTATTCACTTTTCTCGGTATCGTAGACGGCCGCGCCGTTCATGACGATGAGGGGCATGCTGACCCTGGTTGGATTCATCTGCATGAGGAAAAAGGCAGGGGCATGGTGGGACATGAGGCAGATTTTTGCGCCGTCATCATAGAGCTTATTCAGCTGATAAAGGGTAGTGCCGGAGATGTGGGACACATGGTCCGGCACCAGATCATGGGAATGGAGGAAAAACAGCCGGTTTTTGTTTTTCCTGCGGGGAAACCGGAAAATGTTGATGCAGATGGCAACGGTTGTGCCGATAAAAACATCAATCAGGCGGATGGCGGCCTGCCGGAGCGGATCCTCAATATCCGGAAACGTGATCACGACACAGAGAAAGACGATGGCGGCCAGACTGGCCGTATCCGGCATGCGAATCAGCACACAGGCATACAGGGAGATCAGGACGCCCAGTGACATGAGGGTGTACAGGATGGCGGGCCGTTTGCCCAGAATGGGGAACACCAGCATGAGAAGCAGAAACAGGAGACCCAGACCCGCTCCGATAAAGGTGCCGGCCAGCCGGTTCAGGGAATATTCCCGGGTATCACGGATATAGGGCTGCAGGCAGATGATGGCTGTGATAATGGACTCGGTCTGCATGGTTTCCCCATAGTAGCCCCGCAGATAGTAGATGATCAGGCAGATAAAGACCGCCAGACTGGTCTTGACAATGCGCTGTCCCAGGTGCGGCAGATGCCGGATCTGTCCGGTGGAAAGAACCTTCTTTTGCATACGCGTCCTCATATCAGCGGCGCCCCGCTTCCGGATAATGAAGCGAGGCGCTAATATCAGTTGTTAAGAAAACGGGAAATGGCTTCGGCGGCCTGGAAAAACGGGTCATTCTGCATATCAAGCCAGAGAATATCCGGACAGCGCCTGAACCAGGTCATCTGCCGTTTGGCAAATTTCCGGATGGCCCGTGCCAGTTCATTCCGCATCAGATTGAAATCCGGCATCTCGCCGGTGAGATACAGTGTGAGATATCGGTATTCAAGGCCGAGGCCGATGAGGAATTCTTTCGTGACGCCCCGATCAAGAAGACCCTGAACCTCCTCCAGCATGCCGGCCTTGAAGCGCCGCTCCAGCCGCTCCTCAATGCGGTCCGCCAGTACTTCACGGGGCCAGGAGACGCCCAGGCGGAGGCTGTCAACGCGCTTGGTCCGGGTAGGAACCGCCGAGTCGCCGTCGTGTATCCGTTCCAGCATGCGCATGACCCGGTTCCGGTTCTGCGCGGTGACATCGGTATCGGGCACCAGTTTGAGAAGCATGGCATACAGCTCAGGCGTAGTGCGCTTTTCCAGCTCTGCACGGTAGGCGAGATCCGGTTCCGTATCGGACAGATTGTATCCATCCAGCACGGAGTCCACGTAAAGGCCGGTGCCGCCCACAATCATGGGCAGATGCCCGCGAGAACTTATCTGGGGAATGAGTTCAAAACTCAGACGCTGAAAATCGGCCATGGAGAAAAACTCGCCCGGATCGCGGATATCAATCATGTAATGCGGGACATTTTGCATTTCCTCCGGCGTGATTTTTCCGGTTCCCAGGTCCAGGCCCCGAAAGACCTGGCGGGAATCGGCGGAGATGATTTCTCCCTGAAAAGCCCTGGCGAGCCTGACGCCCAGATCGCTTTTGCCGGAGGCGTTGGTCCCGACAACCGCTACGACTTTTTGCATGAATCCCTCCGGAACAGATCAGTTGTCAAGCGTGACTGCGCCGGCCAGGAACGCATTGTAGCAGCGGTATCCCTCGTACAGGTCCACCTTTGAGATCACTTCCCAGGGGGCATGCATGGACAATACCGGAAGGCCGGAATCAATGACGTTCATGCCATATTTGGCGCACAGGTAGGCGATGGTGCCGCCGCCGCCCAGATCGACGCGGCCAAGTTCGGCGGTCTGGAAACAGACCTCGGCCTCATCCAGGATCCGGCGGACCATGGCCATGAACTCTGCATTGGCGTCATTGGAGCCGCTCTTGCCGCGGCTGCCGGTGTACTTGTTAAAGCAGATTCCGCGGCTGAGATAGGCGGCATTCTTCTTCTCAAAGGCGGTGGCATATTCGGGATCAAAGCCTGCACTGACATCACTTGAGAGCATCCGGCTTTCAAGCAGCGTACGGCGCAGGGTGAGATCACTGCCATTTCCCAGCGCGGCAAGGAATTCGGCCGTGACATTTTCAAAGAAATGGGAGGCCATGCCGGTGGCGCCGACGCTGCCGATTTCCTCCTTGTCCGTCAGAATGCAGCACAGCGTATAGTCCGGAACGCCAGTGAAATCCGTCAGGGCACGCAGGGAAGGATAGGCACAGCAGCGGTCATCATGGCCGTAACCGAGGATCATGCTGCGGTCAAAGCCGAGGTCGCGGGCCTGTCCGGCCGGAACGACTTCAAGCTCGGCCGAGAGGAAATCTTCCTCTTCAATGCCGTATTTGTCCTTCAGCAGGGCAAGGATGTTTTCCTTGACCGGTTCTTTCTTCTTTTTCTCATCCTTGTCGTTTTCAACAAGCGGACGTCCGCCGATGAGCAGGTTCAGGGCTTCGCCCTCAATGATTTTGGCGGCTTTTTTCTCCATCTGTTCCTGCGCCAGGTGGGGGAGAAGATCCGAGATGCAGAAAACCGGATCGCCTGCGTCCTCACCGACAACCACCGGAACCCGGGTGCAGTCCTTGCGGACCACGACGCCGTGCAGGGCCAGCGGCAGGGTGACCCACTGATATTTCTTGATGCCGCCGTAATAATGGGTATCCAGATACGCAAGGTCGGTGTCCTCATAGAGGGGATTCTGCTTGACGTCCAGGCGCGGGGAATCAATATGCGCGCCGAGGATGTTCATGCCCTCCTCAATGGGCTTTGAGCCGA
>ODAI014291163.1_pt1 | contig 16288 bp, 8 predicted proteins | sample 1539321 | NCBI WGS metagenome assembly ODAI01 (sample SAMN02144231, study PRJEB22623) | gut metagenome | biome: sheep rumen | host: Ovis aries | place: New Zealand
AAACGTACTGCCTACGGCGTAATCGGCGTCGGTGAGCATGATTGCCTGATCCAGAACGGAAGCCGTCACGGGGTTCATGAGCAACGCCACTTCGCCTTCGATACGGTCGGTGGAAGCCGAAGCGCCGGAGCCTTGTCCCGACCAGTCTTCGAACGAGCAACCGAATACCGGATTGCAACTGTACTCCTCAAAACCGGCATTGAGCAACAGGTTGTCGGATCCGGCTTTCGCAGGCGAAGCTAACGCTACCGCCCAAGCCAGAAGAATAGTGTAGAATAGGTTTCGTTTCATATCTAATGTTTATTGTATTATTTTCCCTTGTACATCGTACATCCGTCCTCCGTATATCAGATAGAGTTGTCCGTCACGCAGTACCTTCGTACCTGGTACTTTTTCACTTGGTACTTCCACCTCGTCTATTCCGCTGGGTGTTGCTCCGGCTTCGAACAACTCCTCCCACGAGGTAGCCACTTTGATCTCATCTATATATACCTGACGGGGTGTGTTGGATCCCTGGCGCAGATTGACCGATGCAATCTTCGAGGCGTCGGCTTTCGCGTTGGCGCCGGCGGCTGAACCTCCGCCGTTGACGGTGTCCTGCACGCAGAGGAGCGTCGGCTCGGTGGTCGCTTTGGTCGGATTGACATAGAGGCGTGCCGTGTCGTTCTTCTCGCCATCTACAAACTCATATTCCAGCACCACCAGATAATTGGTCTCCGGCAGGTAGGTCTCCTCCGTGAAACGGAGATAGGTATTGGTCTCCGAGTATTTGGAGACGCCCAACCGGAAGCCGGTGAAGGTATCGCCCTCTTTCACCGACTTGGAGTACAGACGGGCGTACATGTTACTTGCCGAGGCGTCGCCCAGACACAGAAAATAGTCGGAAGTCACACCCTGACGCAGTTCTTTTACGTTGATGATTGCCGCCAGATAGACTTTGCCGCCGGTGATCGGGGCGAACTGCCGGAGGTCATCGGCGTCGGTTGACCATAGATATGCTTTGTTGCCCACGCCTTCTGTCATGTATCCAGCATAGGACAGCGAGCCTTCTTCCACTTGGATGAACTTGGGCGTGGCACCCGTTCCGCCGCTGTATGTCCACCAGTCGGTGGTGTTGGAACCCATCATGGTGTTCAGTCCCATGTTCAGGGTGTCCACCGGGCGGTCGAAACTCTCGGTCATTACCACTTTGGCGTTTGCGGTGCACCAGCCAATCATCGCTGCGCACAACACTGTAAAGATTTTTTTCATACACTCAATCGTTTTTGGATTAAACAGCTTGTTAAAATATCACGGTGCAAATTTACTGCTTTTTTTTCAATTATGCAAATTTTATCATGCAAATGAGCACTTTCGGACTGATTTTTGCGCACAAAAAGCAATAAAAGACGCGAAAATACATATTTTTTGTTAAAAAATTTGCATATTTGTTTTTTTTTGCTTACCTTTGCACCGGATTTGTGGCAAAAAGATATTTCAGCATTTCCCTACCCCTACAGGCGGAACCGGTTCCGTAAGGGGTTGGTAAGGGTTTTGTCAGGGTTTTGTCAGAGGTATATCGAGTCAACGATTTTGGAATGTCGATTGTACTTACGTCGTTATGACATTACTTACCGTTTACGTGTCGTTTACGTCTCGTTTACGTCTTTGACCGATTGGCGACCGCAACCGGAAGGTTTCAAGCCACCCTTGGAACCACCCCTCCGCCAGCAAACCAAAAGCTATAAATATATAATAAGGTATTAGTCTATGAAAAGAATCTCTACTTTCATTTGTGCTATTATTGTAGCCGCTTTTACATTTAGTCCGACCTATGCGACGGATTACACGGTGGAACCTAATCAAGCAATTAAAAGCAACACCTTGCCATTGTTCTTAAACAGTGCTACAATAAAAGGTTCTCTGACGCAGCAAATTTTTCTGGCGGAAGAATTGCTGGACGATGATGATAATGCAGCGACGGCAGGTGACATTACTGCACTTACTTTTTATTATGCGGTAAAAGATGGAAAGACGAGTGCGCCTGCTTTGACACGCTCGATTGAAATCTGGCTCATGCAAATTGATAATAGTATTGACGCATATACGTATGATAATACATCAGCATATGAGGGGGGAAAGCTCTATAAAGCAAAGTTCTTATATGGGACAGGAAATAAAGCAGGAACAAAAGTATTTGACGGGGATTTGAAAACGAAGGATATTGGTATTGCTGATGGGAAAAAATCAGTGAAGTTGGATATCTCTGCTTTTTCATGGGACGGAACAAGCAATATCGTAATGACGGTTCTTGACAAATCTACAGATGCAATAGGTACTGAGGTATATGACAATTTGAGATTTTATATAACGGAAACCACTCCCGGACGTTTTGTTCATTGGAGATGGCTCAATGCCTCAACAGATGATCGCAGTGACTGGATTGCTGATTTGAATAGATACGGTGACACATATTCTTCGAGTACGTCAACCACTGAAGAAGCCCAAGCCAACTCACATAAATATGTGGCCTTGACTACTTTCACTATTGTTTCCCCAATCCCTGCTCCAGAAAATCTCACCGCAAGCAGTGTAACGACCTCATCTGCTCGTCTCTCATGGGATGCAGTAACAGGTGCTACCGCTTACAATGTGCGTTGGGGTACAACTTCCGGAAGTTTGAGCGAAAGCGAAGAAGGCGTTACCAATACCTATTTGGATATTGATGAATTGGAGGATGGTACAACCTATTATTTCGATGTACAAGCAGTAACAGCAGACGGAACAAGCGCATTTGCATCCGAAGTAAGTTTTGAAACCGTCGGAATAACTCATGAACACAATAGTATTTCATTCGAAAAATGGTCATCTACCAACTCATTGCCTACTGCCGCTGGAAACTACTACCTCTCTGACAATGTGATTTTGACTTCCGATTGGAATGTGAATGCAAACATCAATCTCTGTTTTAACGGACATTCCGTTTGCACCGAAACGCATAGCATTCAAATAAAAGATGGCTCCACACTCGCTCTCTATGACAACGTAGGAACCGGCTCTGTTTATGGATATTTTGTTGCCGCATACCCAAAATACGGCTTGATTAATATAGAAACTGGCGGAACACTGGTATTAAGTGAAGGCAAAATTCAAAACTTGTATGGTTCGTATGAAGAAGAGGATGACCCGGATGACAAGTCGCTTTCCAATGCTATCTATAACAACGGAACGCTTAAACTTTCTGGTGCACCGGTGCTTAATTCTTATAATGCGGATCTCTATCTGGGGATTGGCAAAGTAATTACAATCGAATCGGAGAAACCACTAACAAACACCGTCCCATTTAGCGTTTATAAGAGTGGCGCAGGGGCTGTGACTTCCGGTTGGGCTAACATGAATGGAGCAGACCCACGCGACTATCTCGTATCTGCCAATAACTCATTATTCCTTACAATGGGAGCAAGCGAAGCGGAAATGAAAAATATTATTTCCTTGTCCGAAACCTCTGATAATACAGCAATAGAGACTTACTTTAACCAACTGATCAACGTCCGTCTCACCCGCTCGCTGACTTCGGCGCAGTACAATACTTTCTGCTTGCCGTTTGCGCTGACGAATGAACAGATGCAAGAGGTCTTCGGTGTAGGGTACGACTTGGAAGAACTGACATCCTCTTCTTTGGTCGGCGACCTGCTGAATATGGAGTTCACCAAATGCACCGACCTTGTGGCAGGCAAACCTTATCTCCTGCAGCCGGCAGTCGATGTGGAAAACCCCACCTTCGAGGGCATGACAATCACAGCCACCTCACCCGGCACCTCCACAACAGACCATATAGACTTCAAAGCCATATACAGCCCGACCCTGCTGACGGACGGCGACGAGAGTCTGCTCTTCCTTGGCGCGGACAACACCCTCTTCTCGCCTGCCGGCTCTACAGGCTCCATGAAAGGTTTCCGCGGATACTTTGAGACCAAAAACGGCGTAAAAGCCAATGCCATCCGCGCACATATCACCAAGAAAACCGGCAGTACAACCGGCACCGGAGACCTGAAGACGGACGGACAGCAACGCACCAAAGTGCTCCGAAACGGACAACTGCTGATCATTCGCGGCGAGAACACCTATAACGCCCAAGGACAACTGATTAAGTAACCACTCTAAATAACGAATTTATGAAAACGGCATACAAAACACCTACGGTAACACTCGTGGATATACTTTTCCGCCAGACACTCTGCGGCAGCGATACCATTTCGTCGAACATCGATATCCATAGCAAGGGCGCCAAAGCAGATCAGACATCGGCATTCTGATAAGAGAACCGCAAAAAATGCAAAGTAAAGTAAGCAAAAAGGATTTTTTATGCAGTTTTTTAACATATTATTTGACATTATAATAATTTTTTGCTACCTTTGCACCGGATTTTGAAACAAAAAGACTTATCCATAATGCCGAAAGACACATTAGGATAGGTTTTTTGCGTTTTAATATATCCCGCCAAACCAAACCAACCAAAAACTTTTTATAATATATATAGAAACCAAACTTTATTAAAAACCCGAACTTTATTAAAAAAACCGAACTTATGAACATGAAAAATCTAAAAATACTCTTTTGCCTCTTTTTCCTATTATCCATAGGTAGTACCAACGTGTGGGGAGAGGTGACAGCAAGTTATTCTGGCACTACATTAACCATTTCCGGAACGGGAGAGATGACAGCCAGCCTTGCAACAACATACATATCTTGGAATACTACGTGGAAACCTTCTGCTACTGCAATAGTAATTTCAGACGGAGTTACTGCCATTCATAATGAAGCATTCAAAGGATTTACAAAAGTCACTTCAGTAACAATCGCTAATAGTGTACAAAGCATTGGGGAGCAAGCATTTTCTGGGTGTTCAAAATTAACCTCTATAGTCATCCCAGATGGAATTACAACCATTGAAAATCGCACTTTTTACAATTGTAGTGCATTAGTTTCTGTTACTATTCCTGCTTCTGTAACAACTATTGATTATGGAGCTTTTTATGGATGTTCTTCCGTATCAGAGATTCATGCTTCCACCCCAAACCAATGGGCAGGTATAGTTTTTAATGAAGGAGGAGGAGCGTCCATTGAAAAAGCACACCCTTTTGGAGTTTCTTCTGCAAAATCTCGTAATTTCTATTTTTACGGAAACTCTTCCCCCTCCAATGCTATTGTTCTTGAACCCGGCATAACAGAAGTAAAACCTTACGCTTTTTATAAGGCAACCGACATTACCGGCATAAACATCCCTGGAAGTGTGACTACAATTGGAACAAATGCTTTTAATGTTTCCTCTTATTCATCTGCATGGGTTGCCATCAATAAAAAGACTGCACCTACTACGGTTGGAGCAAGTGCATTCAAGACAGGAGTAACACTTTATGTTCCAACAGGAAGTACCGGCTACGGAAGTACATGGAACGGTCTTACTGTTAATAATGCTAATGTATCCGGTAAGATACAAGAGGGTGATAACAAAGTATCGTGGGATTTATCTGAAAACGGCGTATTAACTCTTGATGCAACGAATTCTACGACAAAGAATCTCTCCATAAATAATGCAGGAGCCTCTTTACCTTGGGCACAATTTCGTCGCCTTGTATATAAAATTAAGATCAAAGGAGAAATAGAAGGAATAGGTAATCTTCTAAAATACATCTACGGCAATTCCGAAATTATTTTAGATCAAGATGCAATCCCTACTATTAATGCCAATGGAATTGCCACCACAGGAAGCACCTCATATGCAGAGTTATTCAACAAACGCGACCAACTGAAATTAACCATTAAACTTGCTTCATTAACCCATTCGACTACCAGTAATTTAGCATCTGCTCCTTTGAGTGATATAAAATCAGGAACCACTAAATGGTGGCAAGTTGGGCTTTCGGAGCAAGTCAATATTGAGGACAACAATGATAACTCTGAAACGTTGCTCTCGAATTGCAGTACTTACGTAGAAAAACCTTTTGATTTGCAGTTAAACCGTACTCTGAGCACTGAATACTACAACACTTTCTGTTCGCCGGTGAATATGACGGAAGCGGAGGTAACGGCAATGTTTGGTGCAGAGACAGAATTGGTTGAGTTTGACGGAACGGAAATTATAAATGACACGCTTAGACTTAAATTCAAAACTGCTGAAAGCATTACTGCCGGTAAACCCTATTTAATTTGGCCTGAAAGCCCTGTTTCCAATCCGACCTTTACTGATGTTAATCCGGCAAGTATTGCCACAAGCGGTAGTATCGTATCTGGAACTCACGCCGACTTCCACGGCACTTTGGCACCGGTAGATGCTTCCGATTATGCAGAAGACAAAAACTTTATCTTCCTCTTGGCGGACAACAAACTGACCTACGCTACCGGCGGAACACTCAAAGGAATGCGCGCGTACTTCTTGTTAAAAGAAGGCACACCGGCAAGCGTAATGGCTAAGCGTCCTGTCCTACAGATCGGCAACGGCGAGAACACCACGACAGACTTGGGACAAGTACCAAGCGACAAAATACAATGCACCAAGGTGTTGCGCGACGGACAAATCTATATCCTCCGCGGAGAGAAAGCATACAACCTCCAAGGAATAGAGATTGACAGACCAAACAAACTGTAAATTACGAAAAACTACGCAACCCCATACACTTTTGTCGCATCCCTGCGACAACCAGATATTAATTATTCACAAGAAGCCTATGAAACCATACATACAACCCAAAACAAACTACCACACCTATACGGCGGTAGGAATAATGCAAGCAGCGAGTCCCGTACTGCTGATTCAAGGCGTACACAACCCCATCGAATGGCAGAGAGGCGGCGCAAGCGCCGACGATGCAGTATAGAGTATATTGCGTGACCGCTGCGCTGTAAGACCGTTGCACTGTAGGAACGGCGCAAGCGCCTGTAGGAACGCGGCAAAGCCGCTGACAGATGATTGAACAAACCAATTAAAAAATTATAATGCAATGAAAAAATTATTCACCCTTTTTGCGCTATGCACACTGACTTTGGCAGCCAATGCTACCAAGTACAACTACCTTTGCGGTATTACCGATCTGACGGTAGATACGCTGGCAAGCACCACCAAGAACCAATTCACCATTACGTTCAGCCAGAAATGCAAGAACACAGCGGAGTACACCAGTAAGCCGGAGACATCCTACACCTCCACCGTCAAGATTGTCCTCAACTCGGACGACCGTACGCTGGAAGGCGTCTATACGACCGAGGGTGCCAGCCGTACCAGTAACTCGGCGAATGTCAACGACCAGACCATCAACATGGTCAATACCGAGTTCACCTCCGGCAGTACCAGCCGCGTGCTCTATAAAGACGAGAACTATGTGTCCCGTTTCGTCATCAACAAAGAGGCGGACGGCAGCTACAGTATCGGCGAGTGCACACTGTATTTCTCCCAACGCTTGAACCAAACCAATATCTACGTCTATAACTATAGTTACGACGCAGAACATATTTTAGAGCAAGGCATTAGCCAGACACCATTCGTCTTCGGCTACACCGGCGAGTACGTGACCGCCGTTTATAACTACGACATGACGGTAAACGGTATTAGCGTCATCCGCGACGACAGCGAATATGACGCCATCCGTTATTTCCTGACGCTGAGTTGCTCCGGCACCTGCCGCGAGAACAACGATGTACGCAACTACGAGGTACAGCTGGCTATCTATCCGTCGGCAGCGAATATTGCCGGTTCCTACTCCACCCAGGGCTCGGGGGCAAGCAATCTGCTCTGGTCGCAGAACTGCTATGTAAAGGATTTGAAAATCAACAAGCAACGTAACCTCTCCAACGACTCGGTGAGCACCATTCAGATCAAGGACAAAGGCAACAAACAGTACAGTTTCTACGGCGGCACACTCATCTGCACTGACGTGGATCTGAACTACCAGGCCGTATATGGCAAGAAACGCATCGAGGCCGTACATTACTACCATTTCAGCGACAACGACGGCGAGGGTATTCCTTTCGGTTATGACGAGGAGAACACGACCGTTGATCTGACTCCGACGAAAGTGGTAGTGGAGGCTACTACCGAGGGCGGCGAGGCAAGCGGTTTCTCGCTGACAGTTCCCGCCACCGCCGAAGGAGTGAACTACACCGTGTATATCGACCTGGCGAGCACTTCTCTCGCAGGCGTTCATACGTACGGCAACACACTCGGCGGCTGGACGAAAGTGGAGTGTGGCAGTAGTATCTCGAACGAGGCCTCAACGGGTTCCACCGTCACCATCAATGCCAAGAGCGGTAACACCTACACCCTCTCCGGCAGTCTGCTGTGCGAGAACGGATTTACGTACAATCTCAAGTCCTTCGATTTCCAATACGGTACCTCCACCGGGACAGACCAAGTATCGGAGGGGCGGACAGACGCAACCAAGGTTCTGCGCAACGGCGTTCTTGTGATCGAGAAAAACGGCAAACGCTACACCGCACAAGGCGTAGAAATAACCAAATAAGGGAAACAGGCAACCCCGATAATTTACGCAAACCACAACCAAAAACCGCTCTTCGGGGCGGTTTTTCTGTGTTTCGGGCAGAAAAATCTTTTTTTATTTGCATATATGCAAAAGATTTTGTATATTTGCAGGCGAATTATGAAACGTACACTATTATTTCTATCTATTATTCTTGGCATGGCTCTGAACGGCTTCGCCGCTATTCAGCTTACGCCTTCCAAAATCACCGTCGAAGACATGACGGTTGACAAATACAATTTTTTCGTAACCGTCATCGCCACCACCTCCACCGGCGAATACGAAGTAGCCTTCGATGTCTGGCCGCAGACCAAGTCGGTGATGGGTTCGTTTTCCGCAGAGGACGGCACCGTGGGGTATGTGAGCAGTTATGTGCACAAGACCAAAGCCAACGGCAGTGCGGTAGATATGTGGTACAGCCCACAGGAAGACGCCGCCATCCTCCTTACTGTCACCCAAAAAGACGAGCACACCTGCACCCTGAGCGGTTCGATACAAGCCGACCGGAACGGCACGACATACACCTATATTCTGTCGCCGTTCGATTTCGCCTACTCCGAGTCGGGGAACACCGACCCCACACCCGGTGAAGATCCGTTCCGCTTCGAGCCGGCACAAGCCACAACGATTGATTTCGTGGCGGACGTTGTTCATTTCCGCGAACGAGAAGGATATATAGAGGTGACGCTCAACAAGATGGCGGACGAGAGCTACGACTGGATCGAGCTGAAACTCCTGAGCGACGCCCTGGCGATGCCTGCAGGCATCTATCCGATCAACGCCACAGGCGCCCAAGGCTCTCTGACTGCTTCGAAAGGCTACCTCGGCGGCAACAAGGGAGACGACCCGTGCTATGTAGCCATCCGCGGCAACAAAGAGGACTGGGGACAGTACACCCCCTACTATCTGGAGAGCGGTTCGCTCACCGTGAGCTACAACGAGAAGCAAGACTCGATCCTGATCACCGGCAATGCCGTTTCGCACAACGGCACGGCAGTGAAGATCACCGCCAAGAGCTATAACATGCTCTACGACCCGTACGATATTCCGCCTGTGGCAGAGCAGGTGGAGCTGGGGATCGACACCGTGGTCATCACCTACCGCAGCGACCTCTCGGACAGCACCGCCGGCACTTACTACTACACCTTCCAGTTCAGCCGGGGGGACGACTACCCCACCGTAGTAGCCGACGCCACACTGAGCGAACCGATGGCTATGGTGGAGGGCACCTACAGTCTGGAGAACGGACTGCTGGACGGCTTGCAGCTGGCACAGAACCAATACGACTTCGAAGCGAACATGTTCACCGGTTCGGCGTACGCGTGGGTCACCGGCGAACTGACACTGACCAAGGGCGGCGGAGAGAGCTGGACATACGCAATGGTCATGACCGACACCATCGGCAGCGAGTACCGTTTCCGGTTCTCACAGACACCCCATATAACCTTCTATCCGCAGCCGACGGTTGACCCCAAAGAGGTCCCCTTCAGTGACGAGTTGAAGGAGAAAGCCGCCATTACGGCAGTGTTCGACTCGATTGTCTGGAAGGACAACACGGTAGCCAAAGACGGCGTGCTGGATATTCTGCTGACCCAGAAGGAAGCGGACGCCAACGGCTTGAGGGCGTTCCTGCATTTAGGTATGTTCACCCCGGTGTCCTACCCGGCAGCCGGCAACTATCCTGTCAATGCCACCGAGGCGGAAGGCACCTTCAGCGCCTCGATGGGTAAATACGGCAGTACCCTAATCCCCTGCTATCTACTGCTCATCGACAACGATGGCTGGGCACACGCCGTGTGGTATATAGTGGACGGCGAGATCCGGCTCGGCTACGACGGCAACCGCCCCGTACTCAGCGGCAACACCACCAGCCACTACGGCTCTACCATCGCCTTCTCCTACTCGCCCAGGACAGAAGGCATTGAACAAGTACCAAGTGACAAAGGACAAAGTGACCAAGGGTCATGTACCAAGGTACTCCGCAACGGACAGGTGGTAATCCTCCACGGCGGAAAAGTATATAACCTCCAAGGAATGGAAATTGAATAAAATCATAATAAAAAACATAGATGAAGAATTTTGTTGAAGAATTGCGCTGGAGAGGCATGTTGCAAGACATTATGCCCGGCACAGAAGAACAATTGTTAAAAGAAGTGACAGCGGGCTATGTAGGCATCGACCCTACCGCCGACAGCCTGCACATAGGACACCTTTGCGGCGTGATGATGCTACGCCACCTGCAGGCATGCGGCCACAAGCCCATCGCCCTCCTCGGCGGCGCAACAGGCATGATCGGCGACCCAAGCGGCAAATCGGCTGAGCGTAACCTGCTGACCGAAGAGACCCTCCGCCACAATGTACAGTGCATCCAGGCACAGCTGGAGCACTTCCTCGATTTTCACAGCGATGCCGAAAACGCTGCCGAACTGGTCAACAACTACGACTGGATGAAGGACTACACCTTCCTCGATTTTGCGCGCAACGTGGGCAAACTGATCACCGTCAACTACATGATGGCAAAAGACTCCGTCAAGAAACGCTTCAACGGGGAATTCAGCCAGGGAATGTCGTTCACCGAGTTCACCTACCAGCTCCTGCAAGGCTACGACTACGTATATCTCAACAAACATAAGAACTGCAAGCTCCAGATGGGCGGTTCTGACCAATGGGGGAATATCACCACCGGCACGGAGCTGATCAAAAAGATGGGCGGCGGCGACGCCTTCGCACTGACCTGTCCGCTGATCACCAAAGCCGACGGCGGCAAGTTCGGCAAGACCGAAAGCGGAAACATCTGGCTCGACAGACGATACACCAGCCCCTATAAGTTCTACCAGTTCTGGCTGAACGTGTCGGACGAGGACGCCAAGAAATATATCAAGATCTTCACCGCCCTGAGCCGCGAGGAGATAGAAGCCCTGATAGCCGAACACGAAGAGGCACCGCACATGCGCGTACTGCAGAAACGCCTTGCCAAAGAAGTGACCTGCATGGTACACTCCGAAGCGGACTACAACGCCGCCGTGGAGGCTTCGAACATCCTCTTCGGCAACGCTACCGCCGAGGCACTGCGCGCACTGGACGAAGATACCTTCCTTCAGGTCTTCGAGGGCGTAGAGCAGTTTGAGATCAGCCGCGACGAACTGGCGGCAGGCATCGCCCCGCTGGAACTGCTGGCAGAGAAGACATCCATCTTCCCCTCCAAAGGCGAGGCACGCAAGATGATTCAAGCTAACGGCTTCTCAATGAACAAAGAGAAACTGACCAACCCGCAGACACCGATCACGGCCGATGCCCTTCTGAACGGCAAATACCTGCTCTTCCAGAAAGGCAAGAAAGCCTACTATCTGGTGAAAGCCAAATAATTCGTAATTTTTAATTTCTAATTTCTATACTATGACAGACGAACTGAAACAAGTAATGAAGGTTGCCGAGGTATGGACCAAGGAGCCTTTTGACGCGGAGACCCGCGCACAAGTGAAAGCGATGATGGAAGCCGAGGACAAGACTGAACTCATCGATGCTTTTTATCGCACACTGGAGTTTGGAACGGGCGGTCTGCGCGGCATTATGGGTGCCGGCACCAACCGGATGAACAAGTATATCGTAGCCCAGGCTACACAGGGCTATGCCAACTATCTGAACAAAGTGCAGAAAGAAAACGGCTTCAAGAACGTACAGAACGGACAGGTAGCCGTAGTAGTAGGCCACGACTGCCGTAACAACGGCCGTCTGTTCGCCGAGACCGTGGCTAACATCTTCTCCGCCAACGGAATTAAAGTGTATCTGTTCGAGTCACTTCGCCCGACACCGGAGGTTTCCTTCGCTATCCGCCACCTTAAATGCCAGGGCGGCGTGAACGTCACCGCTAGCCACAACCCCAAAGAGTATAACGGTTACAAGGCTTACTGGGAAGACGGCTCGCAGGTGCTCCAGCCACACGACAAAGGAATAATCGACGAAGTGAACAAAGTGAAGATGGAGGACGTGAAATGGGAGGCTGACAAAGACCTCATTGAGATCATCGGCGGCGAAATGGACTACTCCTACATGGAGGCAGTGAAGACCTGCATGGTGGACCAGGACGTTATTCTGCGCCACAAAGACCTCAATATCGTCTATACCCCGCTCCACGGCGCAGGACGACAGATTGTCCCGATGTGTCTGCGCTCATGGGGATTCGAGAACATCCACGTGGTGCCGGAGCAGATGGTGATCGACGGAAACTTCCCTACCGTAGTGTCGCCGAACCCGGAGAACGCAGAGGCTATGACGATGGGCATGAACCTCGGTACCAAACTGAACGCCGACCTCGTGATCGCTTCTGACCCCGACGCCGACCGTATAGCTATCGTCTGCCGCGACGAGAAAGGCGAGTGGATTATCATCAACGGCAACCAGACCTGCATGATGTTCGCTTACTATAACATCAAAGCCCTCAAACGTCTGGGCAAAATGCGCCCGGATATGTATCTGGTGAAGACCATCGTCACCACCGAAGTCATCCGCCGCATGGCAGACAAAGAGGGCGTCACCCTCACCGACGAGTACACGGGCTTCAAGTGGATTGCCAACCGTATCCGTATGTGGGAAGGCACCCACAAGTATATCGGTGGCGGCGAGGAGTCGTTCGGCTGGCTTGGCTTCGACGGCGTACGCGACAAATGTTCGCCTTCGGCTATCTGCCTCATCTGCGAGATCGCAGCCGCAGCCAAGAACCAGGGCATGACCCTCTACGAGTATCTGATCAATATCTATAATGAGTTCGGCTTCCAGCGCGAGACGACCGTTAATGTCGTACGTCCGGGCAAGACGGGTGCAGAGGAGATCCAGCAGATGATGGTCAACTACCGCGAGAACGCACCCAAAGAGATTGCAGGCGAGAAGGTGGTGAAGATCAAGGACTTCCAGCTCTCCAAGCAATACGAACTCGTTGACGGCGAATGGAAAGTCACACCTATCGAAATGGCATTGGGTGCCAAATCGAATGTACTGCAGTATTTCACGGATGGTGGCTTGAAAGTGTCGGTTCGTCCTTCGGGAACAGAGCCGAAGATCAAGTTCTATTTCGAGATCCCGGCTACCATGCCTACTCCTGACGCAGCCGGTTACAAAGCTGCAACCGCCGCAGCAGAGGCACGCGTGGCAGACATCAAGGCTTCGCTGGGAATTTAACCAGCGCCTTGTTGCCAAAGCCGTCGATATACATCTCTAAGGGATGATCGAGCCTTATATGGCGCACCAGATCGGTTTCTTCGACAGCCTCCAAGGCGTCGAGGGAACCGATTTCGTATAAGTCCTCCCCGCGCGCCCAGGGATCCACATTGATATATCCCACATTGAACGAGGTCATGTTCTGGAAGAAATGGCTGCCCTGGCTCGGCTCGATCCGGAAGTTCTCTAATGAACATTCGGCTATCGCCTTCGCCTCGCTGATATCGCCCCATTGCACCGGCACGCCCAATGTCGGAATCTGCGAACCCCACCGGCCGTAACCGATGAGCAGATATTGTCTGCCCTCCTGACGCATCTTGTTGTTCCATTCACGGAGCGTAGCCGCCATTTCTTGCGTGCGGAGCACATCAAACGCCTCTTTGCGCAGATAGATAATATCGCTTACATCCTCTATTTTTCCTATTCCCAGTGCGTTTCCGCTAGATAGGAAAGCACCTGTTTCATCTATATTGTCCCAGTCCACTTTGGCGGTCAGACTGTCCGCAGAAATCGGACGGATCTGCAACACATGGAAGATTTGCGGTTCGTGCTCTAAATTGACGGCAAACTCAATCTCCACGGGTGTTTTTATTTCCTCGCGCGCAATATCCAGTAACTGCTGAATAATATCCGCTAAGGGGAAAGTTTTGAATTTCAGTTGCGGCGCAAAAGTCACGATCCTCGGTCCGTCCGGATAGCAAGAATCCACGATGCGCATGTTCTCGCGGTCATACGTGGAGGCAATCAGTTTGAGACTTTCGAACCGGTCGCACTCGTGTATCGGAATGCGCTCCAAGTTAACCGCATCGTCAATAGAGGTCTTGAATTTCTCAGGGCTGAGGGAGAGCGCCAACATGGATTGTTGCGTCTCACGCATTGCCAGATCCACCGTAGAGGTCTGCATGACGTTCTTGGGGTACTTGGGCGAGAAACGCAATACCTGCTCGCCGTCCACCACCGCTTTGCCCAAACCGTAAGCGATCTTCACAATGCCGTCTTCGGGTTTCTCCTTACCTACCGGGTAGAAATTAATACTTCGCGCCACGCCGGAGATGACCGGGAAATAGTAGTTCCCCTCCTGTTCGCCGCACACCTCCTGCAACACAATCGCCATTTTCTCCTCGCTTGGCACATTGCCCGTGGAGATAATATACCCCCTCGAAGCCGCATAATAAACACTCGCATACACCGACTTGATAGCTTTGCCCAACATACGCAGCTGCTGGTCCTCGTTTTCGGTGTGAGGTATCATGTAGGTGCTATAGACACCGGCAAAAGGCTGGTAATAAGAGTCTTCCAGTTTGGAGGACGAACGGATAGCCAAGGGTCTGTGGGTAACACGGATGAAATGGCGCAAGGCGGTGATCAGATCCGTAGGCAGTCCTGCCGCCACGAACTCCGAGAGCAGTTCCTCGTCGGTGAGGTCTGCATTGATGACATACTGAAGTCCGTTATCATGGATGAACTGGTCAAAATAATCGGTGGTAATAACCATTGTTCGCGGCACTAACACACGGATATCCGGCCAGCGGTCATAAAGCTCATGCTTCTGGAGCATGTGATTGAGGAAGGCGAGTCCCCTTCCCTTGCCTCCCATGGCTCCGCTACCGCAACGCGCGAACCAGATGGTGTCGTTATAGGTATCCGGCGCATATTTGGCTACCACACCGAGCGCCTGGTTAATCCGGTAGTCGTGAATCAAACGGATATTTGTCTGGCGGATGTTCTCAATGTCCGTTTCGTCCAGAATGGTGAGTCCGTGCACCTCACGACCGATAGCAAACAAGCCGCGCGCAAAGAGCCATTTACTCAAATAGTTGTTATCACTCAGGCGACGGAACGCAGCCGGCGAGATAGTAGAGATAATACGTTCAAATCCCTCCAGATCGGATGCGCGGGCAATCTCCTTGCCTGTACGCGGGTCACGGGCAATGAAGTCTCCAAAACCGAACTCGCGCTCGATATACTCGCTCACCTCCTGGGTGAGGGTTTTGGATTTCTTCACCACAAAGCCCACATTCAGTCTGCGGGCAACAGTCTTCATCGACTCCTGCGAGGACTGCATGAGGAAAGGCATCGTGGGATTGTCCTTCCGGATAAGTTGGCACAACTCCACACCGGCATCCAGTTTCTCCGCCGACGAGGGTTCGCCCTTGTGCACCACAAAGCCCACATCGGAGATAACGCCGATCATGTTCTTGCCATAGCGGTTGTAGAGTTCCACCGCCTCGTCATAACAGGTAGCCATCAGCACTTTCGGTCGTGCACGCTTACGGAGCAACTGTTGTTTCTCGTTCAGTGCATCGCGGATGGCGATAGAGTTCTGCTGCAGAACCAGTTTGTACAACAGCGGCAGATACGTCGAGTAATACCGCACGGAGTCTTCTACCAGCATAATCGCCCGCACGCCTTCGTCCAAGATGTCGTGCGGCGCATTCATGCGGTCCTCGATGAGCTTGATGATCGCGATGATGAGGTCGGTGGAGTTGTTCCAGTTGAAGAGGTAGTCCACGTTCGACTTGTCTTGTTGCTCCACGAGGCGATAGACCTCTTTTCTGAAG
>ODAI014135164.1_pt1 | contig 16283 bp, 11 predicted proteins | sample 1539321 | NCBI WGS metagenome assembly ODAI01 (sample SAMN02144231, study PRJEB22623) | gut metagenome | biome: sheep rumen | host: Ovis aries | place: New Zealand
CCGAACAGAGAAGTTAAGCCCGCCCGCGCCGATGGTACTGCGTAAGTGGGAGAGTAGGTAGCCGCCGTTTTTCATGAAGAAGCCCCGACATCCAAACGGACGTCGGGGCTTCTTTTTTTTATCCTAGGTTATCCTAGGTTATCCTAGGTTATCCTAGGTTATCCTAGGCAGTCCTAGGCAGTCCTAGGCAATCCTAGGTATTCCTAGGAAATTCTAGGACCACAGCCTATCGCATGTGGATGTCGCGCTGGGGGAAGGGAATCTCTACGTTGTTGGCGTTCAGCGTATTGTATATGATCTCCTTGATGCGTGCGGTCAGTGCATATTTCTCCTCCACCAGCATCCAGACGAGAATCTTCAGGTCGACGCTGCTGTCGCCGAAGTCGGCAAAACGTACCTGTACGGGACGTTCGGGGTCGGCCAGTTGCATGCCGGCCTCGTTGGTGGACTGGCAGATGGGCGGCAGCGCCTGGATGAGCATCTTGCGTATTGCCTCCACATCCGAGCCATAGGCTACGCCTACGGGTATGCTTATGAGTTCGTAGCTGTGGTTGCGTGTCATGTTCTTGAAGTTCTTGCTGAAGAGCGCCTTGTTGAGGAAGGCGATGACGCAGCCGTCGGCCGTGATCACCTGTGTGCTCTGGTAGGTGATGCTCTCCACGCGTCCCATGATGCCGTCGCACTCGATGTAGTCGCCCACGCGCAGTCGGCCGGTCATGAGCGAAATGCCATAGAAGAAGTTTTCGATGAGATCCTGCATGGCAAAACCGAGACCCGTGGCGAGACCGGCAGTGACGATGCTGATGCCCGACTTGGGCACGTTGAGGATGACGAGGACGGTGATGAAGTAGAGTCCCCAGGTGAGGATGGCTATGACGTTGCGTGCCAGTGTGAGGTTGAGCGTCTCGTCGGGTGCGGCGGTGCTCCTGCGATAGGCGGCATAGAAACTGTGTACGGCATAGTTGATGTAGCGGAAGATGAACCACAGGGCCGTCACCTGACAGAGTTTGAAGAGAGAAATCTGCACGAGGTCCTTCTCGTCGATGAAGTTTGTGAAGAAGGCCTTCTGGCAGACACTTGTCATCTCGAAGATGTCAGCCGCCCAATAGATGCTGAGCAGGACGGAGCCGACTGCCAGAATGGGCACTGCCGTACGGTTGATGAAGTCGTAGAGCCACGTCTTGGTGATGTAGTGGCCCCGCTGGATATGCCTGAGAAGTTCCTCCTTGGAGCCAACCTCGTCGGTGTCGAAGGACTTGGTGACTTTGCCGATGAGCTGGCTCTCTTCGTACATCTCCATGAGGTCGTAGAAGCAAGTGATGGTGGTGATGGCTGCCAATTGGAACGTCCACCAAACCATGATCTGCACAGCCAGCAGGGTGTATCCCACCCATGCCACGATGCAGGCCACCACCATAGCCGTGGAGGTGATGTAGGAATAGATGACATCGAGCAGGGGCAGTCCCTTGCGGTGGCGTTCGGCCATCCACAGCTGCCACAGCGTGAAGAGCAGCAGGGTGGGGGGGAAGATGAGGTTGAGCAGTGTGTTCGGAATCAGTATGATGCGGAACATGATGACGATGAACGAGAGCAACATCAGCGGCATGTATATCATGGCTGCCTGCAGCATCTGCCTTCCCTTGAGCCTGACGTAGAGCGAGAGGAAGATGGCCTCCATGAGCCATGCCATGTTGATGATGAGCCCCGTGGACATGTGTACAAAGTTGTAGGCAACGAAGGAGCGGATGACCATGACGATGACGGCAAAGAGTCCGGTGCCCAGCACGAGGGTCAGCATCTGCCGGCGTTCGGTGTACTCAGGGCCGCGCCACCGCCTGGGCATGAGCCAGTGCAAGATGATGTAGGTGATGAGCAGTGCGATGCTGAGGTAGACCAGGACGAAGATGCTGATGAAGAGTACCGACATGCCACGCCATTCGGAGTGGCTGCGTTCACCCTTGAAGGGCTTGTACTTTGTGGTGGCCGCATTGCGGGCCTGTGTGATGTATCGGGGCAGGTTGGTCAGGATGCTGAAATAGTTGCGTCCGCCATTCTTGTAGATATTGTCCTGCAACATCTTGTACCGTGTCTGGGCAAATTCGTTCAGGCGTTCCACCTTCTCCTGCACGCTCTTGTAGTATGTGCTTTCAGCCTCCAGTCCCTCCAGGAACTGCTGCATGTTGTCGCGCAAGGTTTCGGCATAGGTCAGGCACGCCTCGCGGTCCTTCAGTTGCTGTCCGGTCAGGTAGAGCGGTTCGTCCGACAGGTCCTCCTCTTCGGCCTTGGGCACTGGCAGCGGTTTTTCGGTTACTTCCTCCAGCGAGTCGATTCGCGAGGCCAGCGAGTCGATGGCATTCAGCAGGATGCTGTCGCTCTCCGTCAGCACCTCCTCGTCGTCTTTGGCCACGGGGGGCATGCTCTTCAGCGAGGCAATCAGGGCATCGAAGCGCTCAATCTCGGTCTTCATCCGCGTTATGATTTTGTCGTAGGGAAGGGTCCGTCCGTTCTTGTCGTTGAGTTGGCGGTAGAGATTCACAGCCTGCTGGCATGCGTAGGCCATGTCGAAGGTGTTTTCCGTCGACTGCGAGTAGAGCATGAGGCCAATCTGCTCGCACTGATTCATGTACGAAACCAGTTGTTGGTGCTGCTGCGCCCCCTGTTGTTCGTACATCTGCATCAGCATCTGTTGTTTTTCGTAGTCGCGTGCCAGTTCGGCGCGCAGCACTCCCAGCGTCTGAGCCAGGTCGCGTTCCTTCAGCACTGCCCGTCCTGGCACCACGGCCAGCAGGCACACACACACAATTGCTAATACACGTTTCATCATATCTTCTTCTTTTTCAATGCGTCCTTTTCCGCATACAAAGATACGATTAAGCGAGTGAAATACCAAATTTATTTGAGTATTTCCGAGCGTGAGTATCTTCGAGCGCAGCTCAAAGTCCGATTAAGCGAGAGAAATACCAAATTTCTTTGAAACAAAGTTTCTTCAGGCGAGCAAGCTCGGAGTCTTTGAGTATTTCCGAACCGAATGAGCAGCGAGCGCCATCAAACTCGTTTGTTTGGCCGAGTCGTGAGAGAGGAAGACGTAGTCAACGTGAGTATCTTCGAGCGCAGCTCAAAGTCCGATTAAGCGAGAGACACAGATTATGTTCAAACACAAATTACCACTAATCTATACACAAATTGGCACTAATTATTCCACTAATTGTGATAAATTCAATCACAAATTGCCACAAATAAATTATGAACGATGAAATGCGCTACGCGCCAGCCCAATTCGTGCAGAATTTGGGCATAGTTCATATTGACTACCCCTATTTTGCATCTTTTAACAAAGTTTAACGCATAGGTCGAGGTGTAATCTCTCAGATTTTCAGTACCTTTGCCTCCGTTTGGGTGCAGGCGTGCGCCTCGACACGTTATGAAGACACAACTATTCTAATTAACTTAACTAATTACAAACTAAACTAAAATGAAAAGAAAACTACTTTTCGCGATTGTTGCACTATTGTGCTCGGTCGGTACATGGGCACAAAAAGCCTCGTACAATCACCTTTACAATGCAGGTGTTGAGCCTGCAGCTGGGGGAAATTATTTCCTCTATAACATCGGTGCAAACATGTTCCTTACGGATGGTATGGATTATGGTACGCACGCATCTGTGGATAATTCAGGCCGAGTTATAACTTTAGCAGCAAATACTAATGGTTTTAGTATTTATACTGAGCCTTTTTCTGCAAATGGTTCTGATGCTAAAAAAGGTTATCTGACGCTTAATGGTTATGTAGATACTGGTAGCAATGACGCAGATTGGGTATTTGAGTCCGTTAGTGTTGATGGTTATACAAATGCATATACGATTAAGCATAGTGATACCCAATATCTTTACTGGGAATGTAAGGATGGCCTATATAATGGTAAATTGGGCCAATTTATTAATGTAGGTGAATCTACAGCGGATAGCTATTCATATTGGCTGTTGATTCCAATGTCTACTCGACAGGCAGTTGGTGATTATTCTTATTTGTTGAGAAATACAGAGTTCCAGCATCCATGGGAGTTAGTGATGTGGGAGAATACCACAACATGGACTAACTCCTGCGGAGGTAATAAAGAGAATACTATTGCTGAGATGTATGGAAAAGCTTTCGATGTATCTCAAACTATTAGTGAAACGATTACAAATGGTAGATATAAGATATATTGCCAAGCCTATTACAACAATGCTGACGCTAGTAATCAGACATACCTTTATGCTAATACTGATGAAGCAACAATTAAGCTCCAAACTCAAGGATCGGCAGGAGGTAGCATTAGTAGCGCTGCAACAGCATTCTCAGATGGCGAGTATGTTAATTTTGTCGAAACTTTTGTATCTAATGGAAGCCTAAAAGTGGGATTAAAGAATGCTGCCACTGCAGGTAATGCATGGACCACAATGGATAATTTTTATATAGAATATCTCGGTCAGTGCGTAATGGACTATGCCGTTGCTCTGCCTGTTAGTGGTGATATGGCCGCTGATACGTGGTACTACTTTGATATTGCTATCGCTGGTGACAATTACAATGCAACTGCTGCCACGCTTGGCGATATCATTTGCACGGATGATGGCTACACCCTTACTTCCGCTGCTTCTGGCAATATTACCCTTAATGCCGAGAACAATGACCTTGCTGTAAAACGCTACTATGTAAAGTCATCTTCTGCTAACAATTTGGTGGTAGCTCCTGCATCCTTTACATACACACTTGGCTCTATTACTGCCCAGAGTATAGCAGAAGATGAGTATATAAAGGCCTTGACAACTTTCGTTATTACATATGGCGATGCTGCCACAAGTGATGGTAGCGCAAGTTTAGCTGTTATTGGTTCACCTGTTGCTACTCTGACAAAGGGTGGTGCTACTGTTACAACGGGTACACTGACTGCCAACAATGCAGCCAAGACATTGACTGCTACATTCTCAGATGTTGAACTCGTGATCAATTCAACTGACTATTCTATCACAATTCCTGCTGGAGCCTTTGGTTATGAAGGTCAGGCAACAAATGCTGCCATTACCTTGAACTTCAATACTCCTCTCTTCGCAGATGGTTCTTTCTATATGAAGAATAAGGGTAACAGCGCTTATTTAGCTGCCGGTCTCTCTTGGTCGTCTCAGTCTATTACGAACACCATAGGTCGTGTCGTTGACATTGCGGCACTGCCAAATGGTAAATTCTCTATTGACACCCATGTTAAAAATAATGCTACAGATCATTATTTAGGTAACAATCTCTTCTGCGATGCGGGTCAGGAGGATTGGACGTTTGCATCTGACGGAGATGGCGGTTATACTATCAGCAATGATAATGGTTATCTGCAGGCTAATGCTGTAGGCGCAGCATTGAGTCAGACTGCTTCAGCATCTGCTGCCACAAACTGGACACTCCTGACAGCTGAGGATTGGAAGACAGAACAGGTGGCTCGTCTGGATGCCGCTGCTGCAGATAATGGCGTTGACGCTACATTCTACCTGCCTGCTGCAAACTTTAACAGAAACGATACTGAAAACAGCAAATGGAATGGTGGTCCTGGATTTGGTGGTACCAATGAGAACTTCAATGCAGAGAAATACGATGCGACTCCATTTGATGTATATCAGGAATTGACAGACCTTAAGCCAGGTGCCTATAAGGTGACAATGAATGGTTTCTATCGCAATGGTACGACTGATGAAAGAAATGCCATCCTTTATGCCAACAGCTATGAGGTTCCATTGTTGAACATTAGAAGCACCAAAATTACAGCACAGGATGATGACAAGGGCTTCACCACAGCTAATGGCGACTACTTTGTTCCCAATACGCAGGAGCAAGCTGCAAAAGCTTTCACTAATGCTTATTATAATAATGAATTAAACTTTACAGTTGCTTCAGACGGAGTTTTGCGTATTGGTGTGAAGAAAGATACTGGCGCTGGTGCGGACTGGGCTGTATTCGATAATTTCCAACTGACATACTACGGTGTGGTGGTTATTTCTGAGGATGACGCAGCTGCTGCCTGCGCTACGGGTACATATGATGTACAAATCACCCGCACTCTGAAGGGCGGTCAGTGGAACGGCTTCAGCGTTCCCTTCGGCTTCGCCGTTGCAGGTTCTGCACTTGAGGGCGCAGAAGTTAAGCAGTTCAAGTCTGTATCCGACAATGAGATTACTCTGGAAGACGCTACTGAAATCGTAGCCGGCGAGCCTTACCTCGTTAAGCCCACAAGCAATGTAGAGAACCCGTCATTCAGTGGTGTAGCAGTAAGCAATCCTGAAGAGGCTGTTAAGGGCGATGGTAGCTATAAGTTCAGTGCCCACCTCTACAATACCGCTCTGGCCACCGACGGTTCTGTTGCTTACGTTTCCACAACCGATAGCAGCATAAAGAAGCTGACAGGCGACGGTAGTAGCATAAAGGGTATGCGTGCCATCTTCAATGTGCCCACAGGCGCTGGTGCAAGAGCCCTGAGTGTGAACTTCGGCGACGGCACGACTGGCATTGCAACCGTTGAGAATGGTGTACTGAATATCGAGGAAAATGCTCCCGTCTATAACCTGGCTGGCCAGCGCGTTAGCAAGGCACAGAAGGGTGTATACATCCAGAACGGTAAGAAAGTGATTAAGAAGTAATTCATATCAAGACTTAGAGATATCTTGATTAATAATTATAATAAATAGAAATAGATATGAAAAAGACATATATCATTCCCAGTCTGAAAGTGGTATTGCTGCAGCACGTAATGCCTCTTGCTGCCTCGAACCAGATCAATGGCAACAGCCTGATTCTGAATCACAATACCATGGGGGAAGGCAACGGCAGCGATGCAGCCCGTGGCGACAACTCCTGGGACATCTGGGGCACTGGCGAAGACTTTGAGGATTGAAAATTGAAAATTGAAAATTGAAAATTCAAGATTAGTCGATTCTCATTCTCAGACATAGAAGGCGCTCCCCTGGCCATGGTGGCCTGGGGAGCGCTGTGTGTTATAAAGAGCTGAGGGGTGCTGTGCGCTTTCACAAGAAATGTGTATCTTTGCATCGTCAAACCTAACACGAAGATTAAGATTGGCACACGTGCCACTTAGCAAGGAGGCTGTGTTTTTAGCGGACACCAATAAAATCCAAAAGAATCTGATTGATTTGTCCAGATTTGTCGTATTTCTTGCCATAGGCAACTCTTATTATTGATTCGTTGAACAGTTACTCCTCTCTGCTTTTATGTTAATTCCATTAAAATGTGCCGATAAGTTTGGCAGTGTGGAAGATAAATCGTAACTTTGCCTCTGTTGGGGCACAGGCGTGCGCCTCGACACTTTTCGATGATACAATTATTTTAACTTAACTAATTACAAACTAAACTAAAATGAAAAGAAAACTACTTTTAACCCTTATGGGGGGGATATTTATATCCCTTAGTGCATGGGCACAAACAGATGTCACGAGCACGTACATCAAGAATGCGAGCTTTGACAATGGAGAGACTTTCGCTCAAAAAAAAGCCAATGCCGTTGGCTCAAGTATCACAGACTGGACAGTGGTCGAGGGTGGTAATTACCAATATTACACAGTCGGAGCTTCTGGAAGTAGTACTCCTGATAATGATTCTGGTTTTGGTAAAACAGTAACAGCGTCGGATGGCAACAAATATTTACACATCCGCCATGGATGGAAAAATTCTACAACGGCAATTGAACAGACTCTTTCGAACCTGCCCGTTGGTGAATATGTCCTTTCTGTAGATTACAAGGGAGGTACGCCCCGCTCCCAGTCTCCTAAATTGACCATGAAGGCAACTCCAGCTACAGGTTCCATTGGTGGCATTGCCTATTCTGCTTTCCCCACAAGCTTAACTCGTGACAATAGCACATGGACTTGGGATAACGATTATAGTGACTGGAGTACATTAAGCTATACATTTTATGTAACAGCAACTGGTGATGTTACGATATATATAGGATTTACTGATAGCAATGTACAAAATAGCAGTAACGACGAGTTACTTTTGGATAATGTAAGATTAACTTACAAAAACTATACGGCCACACTCCAATCTGCTCTTGACCGTGCGAACCTCCTATATACTCGTACAAATGACAGCGATCTGAATAGTGCAATCACTGAAGCTCAGAGTGTTTTGGATGGTGCTACTAATGCCACGTCCTATCAAAGTACGATTGATAGTGAAGTAACAACACTCCGCACAGCCATATCTACTGCATACGGGAAGGTGTCATTCGCATCTGGTGAGGATATCACATTCCTTCTTGAAAATGCATCATTCGAAAGTAGTGATGAACTACCAGCAAATGTTACCACTGCCATCAGTGACATAACTGCTACAGTAAATTATGCTTCTATGCAACCCGTTGAGGGCTGGACTATAAATTCTATAGAATCGAATATTGCATCAGGTGTATTTGCCTATGGTAGCTCTTCTGGTATTAATGGCTATGCACCTTCCAGTGTTTCTGCACCTATTACTGGACACACAAAAGCCATTGGTATGATAGCAGGATGGGGCGCAAAAGTGCAATATAAGCAGGACGTAACACTTCCTGCTGGTCGTTACTCGATTAGTGTTCCTGTCTATAACAATGGCGGTGCTACTGCATTTACAAAGAATCTGATTGGTTTCATTGAAAATGGAGGCACAGAACATCTTGCAACTACATCTGCATATACAGTTGGCTCATGGACAACTACCACTATTGAATTTGATTTAAATGCTGAGACTCATGGTTACATGTCTGTCGGTTATACATCTGTTTCTAATCAGGGTTCTGGTAATATGCCACGCCTGTATGTTGATGGATTTACAATTACTTATACCGATGCAGAAAATGCATATAATGCGACTGTTTCTTCCGCAACGGCAACATACAATGATGCAGCATATGCAAACGTAACAGGCAATGAGAAGACCGTACTTAACAATATTCTTCATCCAGCAACGGCTCCTTCAACTGTTGCAGAATATTTCACGGCCATTGACGATATCAATGCAGCCGTTGCAACATTCACTGCAGCAAAAGCAAATTATGACCAGTATGCTGAGGCTGCTGCTGTGGCTACTACGATTAGTGCAACAAGCGTTACAATTCCCACAACGTCAGCTGAGGCTCTTACTCGTGCCAACGAACTGAATGTAAATATTGACACAAAGGTAACAAATACATACACCTATAATGTGACTGACACTTATGTTGGTGACTGGGCAAAGACCGAAATGGGCGAAACCAGCGGACAACACTGGAGTGGAGATAATAGAACCTATATGGATGCATGGAAGGCTTCTGGCAACAGCACTGCCACACAAACATTCTCTCTGCCCGCTGGTGAATTTATTCTGAAAGTTGCTGGTCGTGGCCAGGCTGATGTTACTACCGTTACTATAACGGCAGATGGACAAACAGTAACCTTTATGCCGAAGGGCGATACTGGTAAGGGTATTGATAAGACGGGTGCCGCAAACTTCGCTGATGCAGATGATACATACTGCAATAACAACAATGGTCGCGGTTGGGAATGGCGTTATATTCCTTTGACATTAGCAAGCGCTAAGGACATCACCGTTACGTTAAGTATTGTTCGTACTGCTGGTAGTTGGGCAAGCTTCTCAGACTTTGCCATTCTAATGAATTCTACTGATGCCGATAGCGATGACTATACTGCATTGAACACAGCTATCACAGATGCTGAGGATTATACACTTGGTTTTGAGAATGGCCAGTATGCTCCTTACAACAACGTTGATGCTCTCACGAAGTTGGCAACTGCAAAAGCAATTGATCAGGGTACCACCAATGCAAAGGGTGTCGTGACAGGAGCAACAACGGCTCTCTCCAATGCTACTTGGACGGCAAATGACGGTTTCGTACAGCCCATCTACAATGGTATGTATGCAACTGTAGCCGAAGGCCAGAATTATCCAAATGGCTGGACCCGTACTAATGGTTGGGGCAATATGCAGAGCGGCATTGAAGGTTCTTATTCAACAGCATACTACAACCAGCCCGGTTCGCTGCAGTATGGTAACCAAGGCGTCTACACCATGCCTCTCGCTGCCAGCCAACTCTACAAACTGACCTTCGCTTATCGTTCGCATGAGAATAATTCGAATAATAAAGTTACCGTTTATGTAAAGAATGGCGAGGAAGGCATTGATGCAGTTGTATTCCCGAAGAATGGTTCTACATCAGATTGGAAGGTAGTTGATGCATACTTCACCACTACGACTGCCGGCAACTATGTTCTCACGCTGGCTAACGATGGTAACACATGGATGACTGGCGTAAGTCTCGTTAAGGCCGAAGAATCTGATCTGGCACTCGGTGCTATGCCTACAAATTACACTTATTATCAGACCGTATCTCTCGACCGCACGTTCTCTGACTCGAAGTGGAATACTCTGTGTGCTCCCTTCGCATTCCCGAAGAATGCATTTGCTGAGGTTAAGGTTCTGAGCAGTGTGACGGATAATGGTGGTGACATCAACATGACGTTTGCAGATGCTGAGACAACTGTTGCTGCCGGTACTCCTTGCCTTGTTAAGGCAGCATCGGCTGATGCTACGCTGAGTGTCAACAATGTTACCGTTGACCCTGCCACTCCAGCTGATGAAAAAGTAGTGGACAATGTTACCTTCGTTGGTACATTTGCCGAGGTAGGCTTGACTCAGGCTGCTAACAGCAATGCTTGGGTAGTTAGCAACAACAACCTCTACAATGTGGATAGCAATGTCACTGTAGGTGCTTATCGTGCATACTTCACAGTTGCTGCAGGTGGTGGCGTGAAGAGCCTCAGCTTCAACTTCGACGATGCTGATGGCATTAATTCTATTGACAATGGACAATTGACAATGGACAATGCCGCCATCTATAATCTGGCAGGCCAGCGCCTCAACAAGGCTCAGAAGGGTGTGAACATCATCAACGGTAAGAAGGTTTTCATCAAGTAACTGGTGATGTTAAATGTATAATGTAAAATAGATAAATAGATAAGATTATGAAAAAGACAACATATATTGCTCCTTCTACATCCGTCCACATGTTGAATGTGAAGAGAGGTATTCTTCTGTCGGCCTCCGATGGCACGAATCGTCTTCTTGGCAACGGTGGCACCACATCTGGTAATGTCACGGTATCCGATGCCAGAGACAATGCCTGGGACATCTGGGGCACTGGCGAGGACTTTGAGGATTGAAAATTGAAAATTCAAGATTAGTCGATCCTCATTCTTAAACATAGACAGCGCTCCCCGGCCATGATGTGGTCGGGGAGCGATATTTATGTAAGAAGTTAATAAATTACCTCAATAATGTTGTATAGTTGTACAACTTTTATTGACTTTGCAGCATGATTAGAAAAATGATTGCCTACGGGGATTATTATGCAGACAAAGAAAAACAAGATTTATGACGTGTCGGCCGAACTGGATTCGGTATTTGGCCCTGTGGGTAGCGAATCGAGAAAGGCTGCCGAGGAACTGGCATGGGAAGAATATAATGCCCAGGTACTTCTGGATGCGCGAAAGAGTGCTGGCCTGACCCAAGAGGCTCTGGCACACCGTATCGGATCAAACAAAGGATATATTTCACGTTTGGAGCGTGGACTGACCATCCCTTCCATATCCACATTCTATCGTTTGGCCGCAGCTATGGGGTTCACCGTTGAACTCCGCCCAACCATCTAACGAAAAACCAGCAAAAATTCTACTGCGACATATCGCTAACGCAGCACTGCCCGGCAATTTGTTATCCCCATCAGCAGTACCAGAATAATCAGCGTCAGTTTTAAAAAGCCTTGACACATGTGACATAAAGAGATAAAAATTTGTCTACGTTGCTTTTTATTCGTATCTTTGCGCCCACATTCAGTTAAATGTTTTAAGGTAAAATGTCAAATGAGTGACAGATTGTTTGTTTTCGATACCACGCTTCGCGATGGCGAGCAGGTGCCAGGCTGCCAGTTGAATACGGTGGAGAAAATCCAGGTGGCAAGGCAACTGGAACTGTTGGGCGTGGATGTTATAGAGGCCGGATTCCCAGTGTCGAGTCCTGGTGACTTCCATTCGGTAGTGGAAATATCCAAGGCTGTGACGTGGCCCACGATATGTGCCCTGACACGTGCCGTGGAGAAGGATATCGACGTCGCTGCAGAGGCCCTGCAGTATGCCCGCCACAAGCGCATACACACGGGTATAGGCACCAGCGAGAGCCACATCCGATACAAGTTTAACGCTACGCCGGAGGAAATCATCGAAAGGGCCGTCCGCGCCGTCCGCTATGCCAAGCGCTACGTGGAGGACGTGGAGTTCTATGCCGAGGATGCCGGTCGGACGGACAACGAATACCTGGCCCGCGTGGTGGAGGCCGTCGTAAAGGCTGGTGCCACGGTGGTCAATATTCCCGACACCACGGGCTTCCGCCTGCCTGGCGAGTTCGGAGAGAAGATTAAATACCTGATGGAGCACGTCGATGGATTGTCGTCCGGACAGGCTATCCTCTCCACCCACTGCCACAACGACCTGGGCATGGCCACAGCCAATACGCTGGCCGGTGTGCTGAATGGTGCAAGGCAGGTGGAGGTGACCATCAATGGTATCGGCGAACGAGCCGGCAATACCAGTCTGGAGGAGGTGGTGATGGCCCTGAAGACCCATCCGTACCTCAACATCGACACGAACATCAACACGACAAAGATATACCCCATCAGCCGCATGGTGAGCAGCTTGATGAACATGCCCATCCAGCCCAACAAAGCCATTGTGGGACGAAACGCTTTTGCCCACTCCAGCGGCATACACCAGGACGGCGTGCTGAAGGATGCCTCCACCTACGAAATCATGAACCCGAAGGACGTGGGCATCGACGACAACGCCATCGTACTGACGGCGCGCAGCGGACGTGCCGCCCTGAAGCACCGGCTGCACATGAACGGCATAGAGGTGGACGGCGAGAAACTCGACTCCATCTACGAAGCCTTCCTGCGCCTGGCCGACAAGAAGAAGGATGTCACCGACGACGACATCATGGTGCTGGCCGGCGCCGACCGTACGGCCTCGCATGCCATCCGTCTCGACTATCTGCAGGTGACCACGGGTATGGGTGTGCGTTCGGTGGCTGCCATCGGTCTGAGCATCTCCGGCGAAAAATTTGAAGCGTCGGCCTCGGGCAATGGTCCCGTAGATGCTGCCATCCGGGCCCTGAAGGTCATCATCCGCCGGCAGATGACCCTGAAAGAGTTCACCATACAGGCCATCTCCAAGGGTTCGGACGATGTGGGAAAGGTGCACATGCAGGTGGAGTACGACGGACATCTGTATTATGGATTCGGTGCCAATACGGACATCGTGACAGCCTCTGTCGAGGCCTATATTGACTGTATCAATAAGTTTAAGAATTAATATAGTGTACATGGGAAAGACTTTATTTGATAAGATTTGGGATGCTCACGTCATTCAGAACGTGGAGGACGGTCCCACGCAATTGTACATAGACAGACTTTATGCCCATGAAGTGACCTCGCCGCAGGCCTTCGACACGCTCCGCGACAAGGGACTTCGGGTGTTCCGTCCGGAAAAAATCGTGGCCATGCCCGACCATAACATACCCTCGGAACTTCCGGTGGCAGACGGCGGAAAGAAACTGAAGGGCGAAGGCTGTCCCTCCATGGCCATCGACGACCCTGTGGGCCGGAAGCAGGTGGAGACCCTGAAGCGCAACTGCGAGGAGTTTGGCATCCGCCACTTTGCCATGGGCACACGCGACAATGGCATCATCCATGTCGTTGGTCCTGAGAAGGGACTTTCGCTGCCAGGCATGACCATCGTCTGCGGCGACTCGCACACCTCTACCCACGGTGCCGTGGGTGCCATAGCCATGGGCATCGGTACGAGCGAGGTGGCACAGGTCTTGGCCTCGCAGTGCATTCTGCAGAGCAAGCCCAAGACGATGCGCATCAACATCGAAGGACAACTGCCCGAGGGAACAACGCCCAAGGACGTAGCCCTCTACATCATGGCACAGATGACCACAAGCGGTGCCACAGGCTATGCCGTGGAGTATGCCGGCGAGGTGGTCCGGAACATGAGCATGGAGGGCCGCCTGACGCTTTCGAACCTTTCGATAGAAATGGGCAGCAGGGCAGGACTCATTGCCCCAGACGAGACAACGTTCCAGTACCTGAAGGGACGCGAATATGCTCCCAAGGGAGCCGACTGGGACCGTGCCGTAGAGAAATGGAAAGAACTGAAGAGCGACGACGATGCCGTATTTGACAAGGAAGTGACCTACAGAGCCGAGGATATAGCTCCGCGCATTACATACGGTACCAATCCCGGTGCAGGCATCGCCATAGACGGCAACATTCCCACCCTGGACGGACTGAATGAGGCCGAGCAGGCACAGTTGCTGGCTCAACTCCAGTATATGCAATTCCAACCCGGACAGAAGTTGGAGGGCACGCCCGTGGACTACGTATTCCTCGGAGCCTGCACCAACGGTCGTATCGAGGACTTCCGGGCCTTTGCCTCAGTGGTGAAGGGCAGGAAGAAGGCTCCCAATGTGGTGGCTTGGCTCGTGCCCGGTTCGTGGTTGGTGCGCCAGCAGATTATTGACGAAGGCATCGACCGCGTGCTGGAGGAGGCTGGCTTCGAGTTGCGACTGCCCTCTTGCTCAGCCTGTCTGGCCATGAATGCCGACAAGGTACCGGCCGGCAAATTGGCTATTTCCACATCGAACCGTAATTTCGTGGGTCGCCAGGGACCAGGCGCACGCACCATCCTGGCCAGTCCGCTCACGGTGGCAGCCAGTGCCCTTACAGGCGTGGTGACGGATATACGGAAAATGAGAGAATGAGAGATGGAGAAAATGAGAAGTCTGCGATTAAGCGAGGGCAATGCCATGCTTGCATGAACATTGCCGAGCGGAAGCAGACTCGACCGAAGGTCAAAATGAGAAAATGAGAAAGCAATGAAACAGAAATTTGACATCATACAGTCGACTTGCATCCCCATTGCTATCGACAATTGTAATACCGACCTGATTATACCTGCGAGATATCTCGCCAGTACGACCCGCGACCCGAAGTTCTTTGGCGATGCCTTCATGCACGACCTGCGCTTCGATGCTCAGGGACAGCCTGTGGCTGACTTTGTGATGAACCAGGCCGACTATGCCGAGGCACCGCACAAGGGCGTACACGAGATTATCGTGGCAGGCCAGAACTGGGGTAGCGGCAGCAGTCGCGAGCATGCAGCCTGGGCCATTGCCGGATACGGCGTCAGGGTGGTCATCAGCAGCAGTTTTGCCGACATCCATCGCAACAATCTGCTCAACAACTTTGTCCTGCCCATCGTGGTCAGTCAGGAAATGCAGCAAGAACTCTTCGAATCCATTGCCCGCAATCCGCAGACCCAGGTGGAGGTGGATGTTCCCGAACAGAAGGTGACCAACCTTGCTACGGGCCGAAGTGAGCACTTCGAACTGAACGGCTACAAAAAGTACTGCCTGATGAATGCCCTGGACGACATCGACTTCCTCTTGGAGAATACTGACAAGATAGAAGCCTGGGAACGGGGGGAGTGAGAGAATGAGAAATTGAGAGAATGAGAGAATGAGAGAATGAGAGAATGAGAAAATGAGAGAGTGAGGAAATGAGGGAATGAGTAAGAAAGAGACCATAATAGAAATCATGGACACGACGCTGCGGGATGGCGAACAGACCAGCGGCGTCAGCTTCATGCCCCACGAGAAACTGATGATAGCCCGCGCCCTGTTGCAGGACCTGAAGGTCGACCGCATCGAAGTGGCTTCGGCTCGTGTCAGCGACGGAGAGAAGGAGGCCGTGAGCAACATCTGCCGCTGGGCCAGCCAGAACGATATGCTCGACCGTGTGGAGGTGCTGGGGTTCGTAGATGGTAACGCCTCGGTCGACTGGATTTGCGAGGCTGGCGGCCGTCGGCTGAACCTGCTGTGCAAAGGTTCACGTCGCCATTGCGAGGAACAACTGCGGAAGACTCTCGAAGAGCATGTTAGTGACATACGTTCTGTGGTGGCCTATGCCCATGAGTGTGGGGTAGGGGTTAACCTCTATCTGGAAGACTGGAGCAACGGCATGAAGTCTTCGCCCGACTATGTCTTCGCCCTTGTGGACAGTCTCCAGGACTGTGGCGTCCAACGCTTCATGTTGCCCGACACCTTAGGTATTCTCAATCCCATCGACCTCGTCAACTATGTCCGTCGCATGCGTAA
>ODAI013725824.1_pt1 | contig 16281 bp, 9 predicted proteins | sample 1539321 | NCBI WGS metagenome assembly ODAI01 (sample SAMN02144231, study PRJEB22623) | gut metagenome | biome: sheep rumen | host: Ovis aries | place: New Zealand
AAGGTTGTTAATCCAAAGGATGTTTGAAATTATTATCATGAATTTGTCAGAGACTGAGAATATTATTTAACTCTTATGGGATGTTATCCTATTGGATCTAGTTCTCAAAGAATGATGGTTGTTGCAAAAAAAGTTAGCAATTAATCCTTATCATTTTTTTGACAAATTAAGCTTTTATAACTATACTTAGTACGATTTTAACTTTTAATACAAAAATAAAAAATGTGACGATTAGCGAACAAAGTTGACACCTGGAGAAAGAATTACCATCCTTTCAAAGAAGATCCAGATTCATATTACACAGCTAGACTTTTATTATCTGATTTTGAAGATGGAGAAAGAATAATTGCTGTCCTTAATCCTAAACAAGCTATGGCATATTGAATTACTGTTCATAGTAAGGTTGCCATTATTAAGTTAAATGGAGAAGAAGTTGTTGCCGACGTTTCTTTTTCTGAAAGAATTAGTGTCTGAACTATTGTTATTTCTGAAGAAATGGCACAAAAACATGGATTCAAAAATTTAGATATGGTAGGAGTTTCTCTTACTGAAAGTAAATCTATAACTGCTGAAACTATCAGAAAGAAGATAAGAGGTGAAGCTGTAACTTATGATGAAATCTATTCTGTAATTAAAGATATTTCTGATAACAAACTTGATGATATCATGATGACTTATTATGTTGCATCAAGTTTTGCTCATCCAACTACCGATGAAGAATGTTACTTAACGGCTAAAGCTATGGCTGAATGTGGAGTGATGTTCAAATATCCAAAATGAGAAATTATTGCTGATAAACACTGTATTGGATGAGTACCTGGAAATGAAACGACAATGGCTTTAATTCCTCTTGTTGCCAGTCTTTGAATTAAGATTCCTAAAAATTTCTCAAAATCTATCACTTCTCCTGCTGCAACAGGTGAATGTGTAAATGTCCTTATGAATATTAATTTTGATAAAAAAGGAATCGAAGAATTAATTGAAAAAGTAAATTGTTGTTTAGTTTGGTGAGGTTGACTTGACTTAGCACCAGCTGATGACAAACTTATTAAAGTACAATACCCTCTTTCAATGCAATCTAGGGCTAAAGTTGTAAGTTCTATTATGGCTAAAAAATATGCTATGGGAGTAACTCACTCTCTAATTGATATTCCTGTTGGACCTACAGCAAAAGTAACAACAATGGCTGAAGCAAAAGATTGGAAAAAGAGATTTGAATATGTTGGAAACAAATTAGGTATGAAAATGTCTGTTCAAATTACCCAAGCTAATGAAGTTATTGGTAATGGAGTTTGAGCTGTACTACAAGTAAGAGAAGTATTAAGAATTTTACAACAGCATCCAGATAGAGCTAAAGATCTTGAAGAAAAGATTATCTTCTTAGGAGGAAAAATTATTGAAAATATTGGACTTGTTACTGGTAAAGGTGCTATGAATCTATCAAGAAATCAATTAGTAACTTGAGCTGCTTGGAGAAAGATGCAAGAAATTATTGCTGCACAAGGAGGTAATCCTGATATTGATTCAGAAAGTCTTGAATTAGGTAAGTTTACACATGATATCGTTGCCGACAAAGCTGGTAAATTAAAAGCTATGGATTTGCATGATATTAATGCTATTTGTAGAAAATTAGGATGTCCTGTGATTGATCAAGCAGGTATGTATCTTTATAAAAAAGTATGAAGTACATTTAAAAAAGGTGAAGTTATTGCTACTTTATATGCAAATGATGAAACTAGTCTTAAATCTTGAATTGAAAGATACAAAGAAAGAAGTCCTTTTACTATCGCTTAAGAATACAGAAAAAATATTAAAATCCGTAGAGAATAATTCCTCTACGGTTTTTTATTAACTATTTATATTTTGATTAACATGCATAGGCATATCATATCCTGTAATTGTATTTCTTTATAAGTAAGATATTTCTTATAGAGAACTCTAACTTTAGAATAATAGGAAATGGGCATCTTTAATCGCGATACCCATTCTCATTATTTCACCTTAAAGTATTTCTCAGTTCTCATAAACATTAACCATGCTCGTTTTCTTATCTCAATTCTATCTTCTGGATTATCTATCTGTGTCATTATTCAATTCTCTTTTAACCTAGACAAGTGTCTTGCATAGTATGGGTTTGAAACTAACTTTCACCATAATAGTCTTCATATAATTGTTCCAAATTGTGCTCTTGTTACCAATTTATATGGTTGGAAATATTTCATATCTATTCACATTAATCATAGTGCACATGCTTTAACTGCATAGTCTTTAATTTCTTGTGATTCCCATGCACTCTTTCCATCTAACCATCTACATTCTTTTGGTGTTTTTTCTGGAAGCTTTCGATGAAGTACATTTAATGCATAATTTACTACCATCTTTGCCATATGTCATCTTTGTACGTATTCATCTGGTCTTGCTGCTTCTTTTGGAGCTAATGTTGTTATTCAATACTTATAAGCATATTGATATGCTGTTAACTCCTCTTCTGTTCGTTGAATTGTTGTTTGTGTATCTCCTGTTATCTGATTATTTATTCCAGTATCTATTGTTTCATTAGTTCATGTTTGTGTTTCTGCATCAATAGTTTCTTTTATATCTGTTTCTGCACTACCATGTTCTTGTTCTACTGGCTTTATTCTTCTTCATCATCCTGACGATGATCATGATGGAACTACTGGAGTTGGTAATGGTTGAGGATCTGGAATTGTTCACTCTAACCATTGTGCTATCAATGTTATTACTCATGTAGTAGCCAAATTCTTAACTTCTGACTTATCATAGTAATATCATCACTCACCATCAGTCCATGAGATAAATGTAAATCAACTTCTCGTATAGGCATTAGCATTTAATGCTTGTGTCTGATCATAAACGAATTCTTGATCTTCCATCTCTCATGTTCAACCATTTGGCTTGAATTTTATATAATATGTATTAGGGTGAGCTGTAAATTTTACCGTTATATTGTTTGCTGGTACTGTTATTTCTATTCCTGTTTCTGTTAATCATCATGAGAAATGATATCACTCTTTAGCTACTCAAGTAAGAGTTATTATCGTACCATAATCATAACTTCATCATCATAGGATCTCTGCTACACCTACTCATTTCTCCGGTGTTACACGATATTGATTAATTGTGTAGGTCGCTGTATATGTTGCTTCTCAGTCTACTGCAACAGGTGTAGGTGTCCATGTACTAAAGCTATGTCATGTTTTAGTTAGTTCTGGTCATGTATAAGATGGCGTCTCTCAATAAGGAACTTGTACTATCTCAATTTCTGTTCCATCTTCGTCTTTCCATGTGATTGGATAAGTATTTATTGTTTGAGTATAAACTGCAGTATACACCTGATCTTGTGTTACTGTTGCTATTTCAGAATTCCATCAATTGAATGTGTAGGTATATTGTACATTTGCTCAGCTTGTCGGTTCTGCTCAATCATAACTTGGCATTGTTCAATATGGAACATTTTCATCTTTCTCTAATACTGTTCATGTACTATTCTTCCATGTTATAGTATACGTCTTTAGACTCCAATTTGCTTCATACTTTCTATCTCATATTGATCATTGTGCTATTGTTACTCCTGTTGTTAATGTTGTTAAATCTGTTCAACTCCATCCTAAGAAGGTATATCCTTTCTTTTCTGGATTATTCAATGTAAAGGTTTCTGTATCTACATCGTAAGATTCTGGATTTGTCTTTCATCCTGTTAATGTTCATCCATTTAACTCATAACTAATTGTATAACTTCATTTTGACCATAGAGCAGAAAGTGTAACAGTAGCTCAATCTTCTGCGGTCAACTCCTTAACAGTTGCTTCATCTTCAAATTCTTTTACTGTTGAGGTGGATATTCTTGACCATCATATGAAGCGATATCCGTTTCTTGTAAATGTATTTTCTGGTAATGTTGTAACTGCTGTATATTGGATATTTTCTACTGAATCCATCGTTCATTCTCATCCATTTGCATTGAATTCAATTCTATAATGATTCTCTATCCAATGTGCATAAAGTTTATGATTACTTGCTATTTCTACTTTATCTGTTGATATTATTTTTGTTCATCAATCTTTTTCTGTATACCATCACTGGAACGTATATCCTGTTCTATTTGGTATTGGTAACTCTCAATAAACAGCATCATATATTACTTCCTTTGATAACGGCATTACCTCTCAATTATTTGCATCAAATGACACTGTATAGGCATTCACCTTCCACTGTGCATACAATGTATGATTACTAGCTGTTCTTACAGTATCTGTTCATGTTACTAACTCTCATCATATTCTTTCCGTATACCATCATGTGAATTGATATCATTCTCTTGTAGGAACTGGCAAATCTCCATATTTTCCATTATATGTCACTTGTCTTGTTGTTTCTGTGACTGCTCAACTATTTGCATCAAACGTTACAATATAGTTTTCGCCACTCCATTGTGCATAAAGTATTACTGTTGCGCCTCCTGTTTTTGTTAATGGAGTTGTGATTGTTGCAGTCTTTTCATACGATGTTCACTTTCAATCTTCTTTTGTATTCCAATTCTGGAATAGATATCCATTTCTTGTATACACCTTATCTCAACTTAATTGAATTGATGATAAACAACTAACATTTATTGGAGCTACTATTCATTCTGCATCAGCTGCATTGGCATTAAATTCGATTGTATATGTTTTTTCGATAATTTCTGGTGTGATAGTAACAGAATGTGATGGCATAATAAACAATGTTTGTTGAGTATTTCCTACTCCGTTTGGTAATCCTTGCCATCAACTTCGCTCATAACAATCACTAGTTACTCATCAACTTAGAATAATTGCTTGTCCATAAAATGCATTTATACTTTCCGTTGATCACTCTGTTGATACATTAGCTACTGAATTTAATGTATATTGATATCTATTTCTTGTATAGAGTAACTCTATCTCTACTGGTGTAGTTAATTGATGGGTCTCTGCATATACTATTTCTTGATTGATATCTATTATATCATTTACTGGTTTTCAATTAACCGTTGCTTTGTAGTATGTAAATCATTCAATTTCTTTCTTCAATCATGATAATACCAAAATAGTATCTACCTCTCCACTTAATCAACTATCTGTTATACTTGCATTCAATTGATATTTATTTGTTCAGCTATTATTCTCTAATGTTTGGAAATAATGCTTCACTACATATGCTATTGTTCAACTCATCTCTGCTTTCGCAGTCAAAGTTAACGGTGATTCACTATAGTAGAACATAGATTTATTTTCACTATCTGTTTCTACAGCTTCCGTCTCTCATCTATACCATTTTGGTACTGCATACCCTGTTCTTGCCTCCACTACCGGTAATGCTATTAAACATCATGTTAAGGTTTCATCTTGATTATATCTCACCTCTGGTGTACAAAATCAACTTGTAATTAGTCTTGAGATAATTCATGTTCAATATATATAATTTACTGTTATCTCTATCGGTGTTGATTTTGTCCATGCATAATAAGTTATAGGTTCTGTTGTTAACACTATTCCTGCATTTTCTCAAGTTAGATTCTCTCATGAACTTATTGAACTTGTTGTATATCAAATTGATGTCTTACCTTCTGTTGGTATAATAGTTGGTGTATGAACAGTACATTCTGTTTCTTCATTCCATATACTACATATTTCTTCTATATCTTCTGTTGTTGATTCTGTTGCTCAGTACTTTGTTTGTGCCGTATTTCAGTTTCTATCAAAAATTGCTTGTAAGTCTTTCTTTGTTATTGCATAATAAGTTTTATTTCCATCTATTTCTAATTCTTGGTTTCATACTATTGAACATGTATCTTTATGTGTCTTAGATTCATTATATCATTTTATTTCATATCATGCTCTTTGAATTGTTGGAGTTACTATTTTACATGTTGATGCTTGATCTCATGTATTATATTCTGCTTCTATTACACATGGTTGTGTTATTTCTAGCCCCTCATTTCAATTTAATGTCGCTCAATTTCAACTAAAGGTAACTGTATATTGTACTGAATCTTTTTTGAAAATTGGATACAATGTTACATCACTCTCTGCTGTATATTCATTTATCGGTGTTATTCATCAACGTTCTGTTGTCCATCCTATAAAACGATATCATCATTTCTCTGATACTGCTGTTTCTGATTCATTTCATGTTAACTGAACTATTGATCCACTTTCTACTTGTACTTGTTTTATTGATTGACTACCTATTGTTCAACTATGTGATTGAGCATCATAAGTTATTGTAACAATTTCATTGATACATGAGTTTCAATCATCTGATGAATGATATCACTCTTCACATTCCCATCTAGCATATAATGTTATCTCATCTTCATCAGATTCTATGTATGTTGTAGATACTTTTGTTCATTCTACATATCATGATGTTGTATACCATCATGAGAATATAGAATTAGATCTTGTTGGTTTTTCTAATGTTAAAGGAGTTCAATACCATCTCGTGGTTTTTTTGTTGTTCGTATTCAACGTTCATCAGTTTTTTTCATAATTAATATTTTTTACTTCTGTATCCTTAAAACAACGTATAGAATATCAATCTCATTTTTTACTATAAACATTTTGACTCCATGAATCGCTTCATCATCAATTGTTACCAAAATGCAAACTATAGACTCTATCCGGATATCAACCTTCAGGATTGGAAGTAAAATACCTTCAATGAGATCAAAGACCTTTTAAATTTGCCTTTTGACCATTTATCTCTCTAAAACCAGCAAAAGGTAAATTAAGAGTATCTCTAATTATATTTCAACTCAATGTTCATCCAAGCAATGTTCAAATAGTTTTCCATTCATACCTCAAAGGGATATGATATCCATCAGGGCATGGTCATTGAACCTCATCGGTTGAATTATATCTATTTCATCGTAAGCGATCTCATGCTGAATATCATGAGTTCCATGCATTATTTAATATATATTTACTATTATAATATATTCAATTACTTCCTTCCCAATCAGTTGCCATTATTGAAGTAATAGTTTCTCAATTAGGGAAAATCTGTCAATTTCAAGAATGAGCGAATCAATAGTTATTTCACCATTGAAAATGATATCAACATGTTGATAAATCAGAATCAGAACATCCTGTACCAGCTGCTGTTGCTCAAATATTACGATCCATTATTGTTATCGTTATATCATCACTAAGTTTTACATTATAATCTTCAAATGGTAACCATTTTGCATACACCGTAATATCATCTTCAAGATATCAAGTCCATCTTGTTGTAAGTCATGTAAGATACCATCCATCAAACATAAATCAAGCTTTACTAGGAGTTTCCCAATTTGTTGTTACTATTATATAATCTCAACTAGTTGTATTTGATTCTTCATATGTTCTCTCTTTTGTCTTATCACTATCTCATGGGAAATATCATCAATTTACATCATATGTTACTTTTACTGCTCTAACATCTCTCCATTTAGCATAAAGTGTAACAGTATCATTATCTGAATAATCTGCTATTGCATTTGTTGTTACTCTAGTTCCTTCTCCATATCATGGCGTTGTATACCATCATTCAAAGTAATATCATGTATATACAGGTATTGGTAAAGCTTCTCAATCCTCCCGCCATCTTACTGTTGACTGTATTCCTAAATCATAATCTCAACTACTAACAAGAACCAAATTCTTAGACGCAGAATCTTTAAAACAACGTACTGAATACCCATATGTCTTAACTTCATTACCTAGATAAGCTGGAGCTGGATAATCAACTTTTGAAAAAATACGATATCAATGATTTTCATCTAGTTGATTTGCCGCCCAATATTCCATAAAAACACCAAGATCATTTCTGTTTCACGAATTCCAAAGTCTATATCCGGCGAAAGGCAATCAAAACTTTTCTGAAAAACAGTTGGCTTTTGAAGAAAATCAATCACAATATGATGTTCATAATGAAGATACTGACCATATATTAAACAAAGAAAGTACTTCATTCCATTCATTTGAAGTAGGAATATGATATCCATCAGGACATGGTCATTGTCTTACACTATCTCATGAATCTAGGGATGATCATCACCATAGATTTGAGTTACTAGAACTATCCCAATTATTACTTCAGAAAAGGAAAGTTCAACTCAAATAAGAATTCGAAGGTCAATAAGCACTTGCATCTACTTGACCTTCCTTTGAAATTATATCACCCCAAGTAAATCAATAATTATTTCACCATTGATAATAGAATCAACAAGCCAATGGATTAGCAATAGAACAAGTTGTACCAGAAGATATTGCTCATAGATTTCTATCAAGGATTATAATTTTATTTCCATACTCTGGAACCGATAAATCTACTACTTTTTCTTTAAATTGCCATTTTTCAAAATTTATTGAACCATCTTCATTTCTTGTCTCAACACACTTTCAATCTTGATAGGTTCAAAATTCACAACTATATGTCGCATAATACTCTCTATTTCAAAAACTTCACTTTGCTATAGTTAGAGTATTTGTAGCTGATGATAAATCAGTACCTGTCCATCAAGCAAATACATAATTAATTTTAGATGGATTATTTAAGGTAAATGTATCAGTTTCTATTGTATAAGTTCAAGTATTATCAAGTCATGTTCATCAATTTAAATGATATGTTATTGTATAGTTTTCTAAATTCCATTTTGCATATATAGTAATATCTCATGTAATAATAGTTCATGTAAAATTAAATTCTGTTTGTAATCATGTCCAATACCATCAAGCAAAACTATATCAATCTTTAGTAGGAATCACATCTGGGATACTTCAAGTCGATCATGATTGAACCGACTGACTTGCTATCGATGTTCATCAATCCGTATCAAAACTAATAATATTTCATAGTAAACATTGGTTTCATAACCTAGTATAATTTTCATTACAAATAATATCACTTTCACTACATAACTCATCATAAGAATTTCAATTCCATTCTTTAGTTCATATCCATATTCCATTTTCAACTTCTCCACAGGAAATTTCAACAACATCATCATCACAGTTTAATCAATTTTTATGCTGTGATGGTGTACACTTTGCATAGTTTTGAAAACAACGAATAGGATTAAGTCTTCGCAAATAGGTTCTATCATCTTTCGTAGAACCATCAGTTACATTTGTACCATCATACATTATTAACCCATATGAAATATTTTGAGATTTTAATTCATTTGCCCAAAAAACATAATCATTATTCCAACTATTACGATTCCAATAGTACACTCAATAAGTATGTGGAATATATAAAGCGTTTGAAAATGCGTTAATAAAATTTGAAGTATTTTTATTATCGTATCACAAAACATTGGCTCAAACATCTAACAGATTATTAACTTCCAACCTACTTGGAACATGATATCCTTCAGGACAAGGTCCCTTTCTTGCCACCCAATCTCATACAGGGGAAAGTCATCACCAAAGATTATAATATCAACTAAGTGTTTGACTTGTAGTGTCATTATATTTATAAACATTACTTGTAGTTGTATTCACTAGCAACCCAGAATATAAACTAGGTATGTATGTAGATTCTACACTAACTCAAGCTCATTTTGAAGTTGGCTTTGTTCATCATCGATAATAAACTCCATTATTATTTCACCACTGAAAATGTTTTCACTGAGCTCCATGATTACCAATTCCATTTACTCATCATGTCATTGTGGCTCCCACATTTCTATCTTGTATTGTATATTTTAGTCCATTTCACCATACAGTAATCGTTTGTGATTCACTATCATAACTTATACCTTTATCTGAAGATGTTAATTCAACACATTCATCTCAATTATCAATATATCCATAATCACATGTCCATTTTGCTTTATACCATCTATCACTTGTAACATCTGAAGAATTAAAACTTACACTTTTTGTCATTGTTGTTAAATCTGTTCATACCCATCATAAGAATACAGCATTTTCTTTGGTCATTGTTGGAAGTGTAATTACATCAGCCTCAGGAGTTATTGTTCATGTACAAATAGAATCTTCACACTCAAAACTAATTGTACTTGATTCTGAAATAACTCATCAACTTCCATATATTGTTATTGTTGGAGTACTTTCTGCTACAACTAATACATATGTAGAAAACTTTTCTGCTTCTACAACTACTCAATTATCTACTTCTTCCGATTTTTCTTCATTTATTACTATTTTTTCTATTTTCTCTTCTCCTTTCTCTACTTTATTTCATTCTTCATCTTTATCTTCTATATGATATACTTTTACTTCTTTATCTTCTTGTTCTTCTGCTTCTACTAAGTCTTCATTATTTGAATAATCAAATGTTACTTTAACCTTCTCTCATTCTTTTGGTTGTACTTCTTCTCATGAATAAATGAATGTTATATCAAATGCTACTACTGTTGTATCTTTTTTTATCTCTTCCTCTTCTTCTACTAACTGATTCTTTAAACTTCTTAAACTCCACCACTTTATTGGTTCTATCGTAACTTCTGTTCACTCTGGAAATGTTCATGATAATGCTTCTACTTTTACTGTTACATTATCATATGTCTTTTCTCATATTATTGGTTCTTCATTATATTTTATATTTTCTACTGATTCTTCTCAAGTACCTGTTCATCCTCCTAATGTAGATCATGTTAATTCTTCTTCTGTTCAAGTTCCTTCTTCTATCAAAGTTCATGTAATTAATTCTACATCTTCTCATGTCATTATTTCTAGGATTTCTCCAGTACCTATTTCTTCATTTTCTCAAGTTCACTCTTCTATTATATCTCATGTTCATTCTTCTACATCTTCTGATTCCTCTGTAGTCTCTTCATCTTCTTCAATATCTGATTCAATATCTTCCTCATCATTTTCTTCTTCTACAGAAAACTCTGGAGCCATATCTTCCTCTCCATTTTCTTCTACAACTTCTTCTGTTACTGTATCACTGCTAGTCTCTAGAATTTCTTCATACTCTCATGCATACGTTATTGGTGTTAATAACGTATTAAGAAGCAAGACCAGAAGTGATAAACTTCATAATACTTTTCTCATAGTTTTATCAGTTTCTGTAGAATTTAAAACTCTACCCCTATTATAAACACAAATCTATTTTTTGTAAAATGTCACCCCCCCCCCACAGAAATTTTCTACTTTACATTTTTTTATTCAATTATTTAATCAGTTTTTAATTTTTTAAATTTTTACATTGTTATTATTTAGATTATTTAAATGTTTGAGTCATACAGAAGGATGTAAATATGATTGAGACTGAAGTGACTATTCCTACATGATGGGGATATAAGTTATGGAACGGAATAAATCTAGTTTCAAGGGGAAATTGTTATTGTTAATCCATCTTGCAATTACTTAATGATTTACTAAGATAGATTTGGTTATTTAAATCTCTAATCATATTAGAATTATGGCTATAAATGAAAAAGAATTACTAGAGAAATATTGAGATATCATAAAAGAAGAAGTTAATGTAAAAGAGATTAGCTCTTTTAGTAGTGATAAACCTTTAGTTAAAGTTTTTAAACCATTATGATCTCAACTTTCTGCTAAATTTTGAAAAGATACAGGGCAAATTATTGCTAATGGTAAACAATGAAATATTAAAGAATTAGATGGTGGTCAAGTTGAAGTATTTTCTCCTCAATGAGGTAGCTGGATACTAAATCCTGAAGATTATGAAGTTGTTTATGAATGATTAGATGATTCAAATATTGCAGTTGATGGGAATATGATTGCGAAATTAGACTTACAAATTACTCCTGAACTAGAAAGAGAAGGAGTTGCAAGAGAACTCTCTAGATTCTTAAATCAAATGAGAAAAGATGTTGATTTTGCTGTTGAGGATAAAGTAAATATGATTTACTCAAGTTCTAGTGAAACGTTAAAAACAATTATTTCTGAGTTTTCTGAATTCCTCAAATGAGAAGCACTACTTCTTAGTATTGAAGAAAAATCAGGAACATGAGATATTACTAGCGAATTTGTTTCTTGAGATGAAAAAGCTAGTATCACTTTAATTAGATAGTATCATTACTTTATGGCAAAATCTTGTTACGAATATGCTATTTGAGTTATTGGGAAATATCCTAAAACAGAAAAAGAGCTAAGGATTAAAATGTATCAACAAGGATATGACTCTGAAACTGTATGAAGAACTCTAGAAAAATTAAAAAAAGATAATTTTGTTAATGATGAGCTTTTTGCTGAAAGCTATATTAATTCTGAAGTAATTAGAAAAGGTAGACCTCTTATTGTTATTACTCAGAAACTAGAGATGAGAGGAATTGAAAAAGATATTATTTCAAGCGTTGTTCATAATGCTTGAGAAGAAATTGAGAATTGAATATTACAATGAATCGAGAAAGAAATCAATCAATATAAGAAAAAAGGTGTTGATTGATTTGATATTATTCAAAAATTAATGAGAAAATGATATCGCTTGTGAGATATTAAAAAAGTTATAAAATCAAGAGAAGAATAGTTCTGAAATTTTAGGTCGATTTTATGGATTATAAAAAATTTTTATCAGATAATTATTTCTCATAAATCTCCCCATCCTAATTCCTCTAGTCTTTTCATATGCAAATTTTCAGGAACTACAAACTTTGAAGTTCCTTTTTTTTCTAACATTTTTGCTATTTTTCATAATGTTTTTCTACTATAAGGCGAAAATAAGTTCAAGAATTCTTCCAACTTTTCATATGAAACAGATTCTGGTTTTTCTTTTTTTATAAACCTCATTAAGCAGCTTTTTACTTTTGGTGCTGGTGAAAAACATTTAGCTGGTACCATTTTCACATATTCTACTGTATATGATCTATTAACCAATCGCCACAAATATGATTTCTTTTTAGCATCTGATTTTATTTTTTCACCAACCTCGTCTTGAATCATAAAGAATCATCATAAAAGTTGTGGATTATTTTTCCAGAAAAGATGCTTAAATATTGGAGAGGTAATATAATAAGGAAGATTTCACACAACAATAGCTTCATTCTCTTTTACTCCTCTATTTTCTAACAAATTTCCAATATTCTGCTCTAACACATCTCAAAAAATTATTTGACTCTCTGTTAACCCTAACTCCTCTAAGTGGGGCTTCATCGTTTCATCTTTTTCTACCACAAAAAAACAGTCAGAAATTTCTTTAATTCTTCTTGTTATTGCTCATTTTCATGGTCAAATCTCCACTAAAGCCTTAGCTCATGTTTTTTCATAAAGATAGCCAATTGAAGTTGCAATTGACCTAATAATTGAAGCATCTTTTAAAAAATTTTGTCAAAGATATGTAGACATTATTCTTCCATTTCTAAAACACCATTCCAAAGAGCATTTTCAAGAGACACATTTGAGGCAATGAGTTGTTTTACTCTAATCCATGCATCTACTCAATGAGTATTTCACTCTTCCATAAACTCTTTTATTAAAACATTTTGGAATATTTCAAATAATCATTTTTCATCTAAATATTTGAATAATTGAACTTTTTTCGTCCATTTTCCTTTTATTTTCATTAGTGAGAGAAGATTCTTGATATTAGTTAATAGTTCCGCATCTTCTTGAATCTGTTCTTTTATGGTAGAGAATGTTCAAGGACTTCACATTGATAATTTTATTAATAACTTTTCCTCTTCAGCAGGGATATTCTGGTAATTTTCATCAACATATTCCTTCATTTCAGCATCTGAAAGTGCTGAGAACTTTATAACCATAGCTCTTGATAAAATTGTTGGCAATATTCAACTTTCATGTTCAGCTGTAGCTAGGATATATCTATTTGACAAAGGTTCTTCACATGTTTTTAAGAATGCATTCATCGCTGAATTTGTCATTCTTTGCAAATTTTCTATTATAACTATTTTCCTTCAACTCACAGATGATTGTTGAAGCCAAGAATTTAATTCTCTTATTCATTTATTATCATAAATTTCATTCTCTGCTATTTCTATAGTTTTCTGCTTATCTGGAGTTTCTACTTGAATTGAATGATTCTTTCAAAGATATTTTGTACAATCTCTCATCCGGAAAAGATCTGTCCTCACATACTCTCATAGATTTTCTTCTGCAAAATTACGAAGAAATGTTGTTTTCCCTATTCACTCCTGCCCAATCAAAATCAAAAATATTGGCTTATTCTCAGCCTGATTATGTTGAATATAATTATTAAATTGTTCTCTTTGTACTTCGTTTCCAACAAATCCTTTCATGTATTTTTTTGAATAAGTTAAGTATTTTACTTATACTAATTGATTTTAAGAAATCAAACTAAAACTGAGATTTAAAGATTATTCGTTAATCATCGTAATTTTTAATCCGAAAATTTGTATTTTTTGTTTTTTGGAATATACTTTTCTTAGTTTTTAAATTGTTATATTTATAAGATGTCTATCGAAAGTCAAAACAGAGGTAGAGAAAAAAAAGATTATATTAGAGAGGCCCTAGAATACACAGGAAAAGAACTTTCTCAACTTCAAAGAGCATCTTTTATTGAAAAAGTTAGTCCAAATAGCTGGAATTATAGATTTGATACTGTAAAGACCTATCTTGAAGGAATAAAGAATGATTATAGTTATCTTAATTTAAGTAAAAATAAAAATACTACAGTAATGGCAACCCAAATTGCACTTTTCAAAGCATGATATATGCCTGTATGATTAATTGATGCAAAATGGTGATCTCAAACTATGGGATATATTAAGAAGTTCCAAAAGGATAACAATTTGCCTATTTCTTGATATTTAACTAAAAGAACTGTTGATAGACTTATTAAAGTTGCTGCAGAAAAACAAGGATATAAACTTGATAAAAAAGAGGAAAAAAAGGAGGAAAAAAAGGAAGAAAAAAGAGAAGAGAAAAAAGAAAGTAAACCTAGTAGACCTCAGCCTCCTAAAAAGACTCCTGTAATTGATAAACCAGAAAGGCAACCTGAATTATTATCAAATACTGATACCGTAAAAATTAAAAATGCTATTAAAGAGATTTGAGATTTTGATGCTATTGATCGTAGATTTATCATTAAAGATCATAAAGAAATATCCAAAGGGAATAAAAAATATCTTAAAATTCTATGAACAGAATATGAAGAATATCCAACCGGTCTTTCTAGTCCTGATAGTAGTACAGCAAAAAATTGGTATCACAATGCATGAGATTATTTCATATTTGGGAAATTCCTTAATGGAGTTTGTTATGATTGAGTAAAAGTTAGTTGGAATGGTGGAAAAATTATTGAAAAATGATCTTTTAATACCTTCCTAAGTGATACAATTGAACAATGAGAAAGAATTTATGAAGATTGAAGAACTGAGAAGTGAACTTTTGATTCTAGTGCAGCCGGAGAGCTAGTTCATGGAACTAAAACTTCAACTAATTGAGTAAAAACTGATTTATAAAAAAAATACTATGAATATGCAGAAAAAAATTAATAAAAAAAATGACCAAAAAGAAATTATCCAAAATTCTAGAAGAAGAACACTAAATCTATGCTTTATTGGATGAATAATGTGTTATATCATCACAATCTTAGCAGATTATATCGTTGAGTTAACAGGAGAATATCTCTGAGCTACAGAAGTCTTTTGTGTAAAAATGTGTATTTGATTCCTATGTACTTGGATTTGATTAAAACAAATTGAAAATATGGATTTAAGTAATTGAAGTACACTTAATCCAGAAGAATAAAAAGACTGAGCAATCAGTCTTTTTTTATCATAATTTTTTTAGGAAGTCTTGTTGTATTGAACGATTTTTTCTTTCTTCTCTGATAGTTAGATAACTCTTTCTTATGAGTTCTCTGATATCTTCATAATAAAGAAGTCTTAACACTTCTTGAATATTTGCCCATTTATAAATTCAAATATATCATTCTCCATCAATTAATTTAATTTGAGTTGGATCTCATTCATATTTCATCAAAAAATAGGTTACATCTTTATCGAGATGTCCTTTTTTCGTTTCAGAGCTTCTTAATGAAGTCATTCAAATTTTTTGTCTTAATCTCAACATGTTTTTAGGAATTCAACATTCTTCTGAAACTTCCCTTATTGCGGCCTCCTCTACTTTTTCTCCAATTTGTATCTTTCATTTAGGAGCAACCCATTCAATTTTTCCTGAAAGTGCATGCCTTTTAATTAATAAATATCTTGGTTCTCACTCTTTATCTAGATAATAAATAATTCATCCTGCACTTTGTACGATATCTGTCATTTCTATTATAAATTAATTAAAGTTTTTATTTGTTATCCGTTCCCATAATCTTTTGGAACAT
>ODAI011567400.1_pt1 | contig 16280 bp, 20 predicted proteins | sample 1539321 | NCBI WGS metagenome assembly ODAI01 (sample SAMN02144231, study PRJEB22623) | gut metagenome | biome: sheep rumen | host: Ovis aries | place: New Zealand
TAGCGTGGGCTGTATGCGGAGCATTTCATCTGGGTAGCGGACGCTTCGGGGCATTGGCGCAGCTGGGAGCGCGCAACACTGGCAGTGTTGAGGTCACGGGTTCGAATCCCGTATGCTCCATTTTTTTGTTTTGGCCCTATGGGAAAACCCTGAAGAACAGGGCTTGGGGGTTAGTGGGCCATCTTGTGGGTGAAGGATATGATCAAAAAATGCGGACAACAAGGTTGCCCGCATTTTGCATACTGTGTTATTGTCAGTTTTGTTTGGCCAGTTGAGCTTTGAGTTCGGCTATTTCTTTATCTTTTTCGGCGATACGTTTGTCCTTTTCGGCGATACGTTTGTCCTTTTCGGCGATACGTTTGTCCTTTTCGGCAATCGTGGCATCCTTTTCATCTATGATGGATTGTGCTTTTGCCAGACCTATTTCAATACCCTCATCCACACCGGCATCGTGTGCACCTCTTTTCTGTGCGAGAAATCGTTCGTGAGCTTCAATATACGTCTGTTCTTCCGGAATAGTATTTGCACTGTACATTCTGTTTGCCACCTCCTCGAATGTGGGATTTCCGTCAACGATGGATTTGATTTCTTCCCAAGTGGTTGCTTTGAATAGTTCAGCCCAATGTACAAGGTCATTCTCGATGTCCTCGTTTGTAGCCAGTTTCGTTTGGTCTAAATATAGCACATTTATACGCAGAAGTGAAGAATACGGATGATGGTTTTTGATGTTGAGAAATTCATAGTGAGAGTAGAATTCCGGTTCCCCAGGATCACTGATGAAAGATCTTTCAGTAATGGTAATCATGGTGGTGGGTTTCAGTTTTGAATAGCTGTCATTTGAGTCGATGGAATCAAATGCCCGGCAAAGATACAGGAGCGAGCGCCGATCCCAGTATTTATCCATGTAGACCTGCAGCTCCACATCCAGAATTTCATTGTTGTTCAGTTCGACTTTCACATCAAGGATGACTTCCTTGCTCACATAGTTTCCATAATCGATGGGGTTTAAAATGTTAACGCTTTTTACATCGTCCGGATTAAGGCCTTTGACAGCGCATATTAGGCCTTTCAGAGCCTTCTTTGATTTGTTCATGACCATATGAAATACCATATCGTTTTTCAGTGAATGCTTTATAACACCTGTAGCGTTATGGTAATCACAGGTGACGGCTTTCGTGGCATCGGTATTCAGTTGTGTTTTTTCTGACATAGTTATTCCTCCTTTGAAATTTTTTAGAATGGTTTGGAATATCGTCCTGAAACAGGACATGATTTATAGAATGTTTAGATGAAATTTAGTATAATATTTGATATGGATTAATACAAGCCCCATTGTCCATTTTGTCCAGTCAACCGGACAATCACGTATTTTTGAGGAACGATTATGAACAAACAAAGCATAAAACATGGCCTGATATTTTTACTCATTATCCTTGCAGTATTCATGTTCACCGCCTGTAATAAGGCGTCTGCGGACGCGCCGGGCTATACGCAAATCTCCCAGGCTGAAGCCAAGGAAATGATGGCGAAGGATGACGGACACGTCATCGTGGATGTACGCAGAGAAGATGAGTATAATGCCGGGCATATTCCCGGAGCGATACGCGTAACCAATGAAGAGATCGGTGATACGATGCCGGAAGAATTACCGGATTTGGATCAGGTTATTCTTGTTTATTGCAGAAGCGGAAGACGCAGCAAGGAAGCGTCGGAGAAACTGGCCAAAATCGGGTACACGAACGTGTATGAATTCGGCGGAATCATTGATTGGGACGGTGAAGTGGTGAAATGAATCTGGAGGCAAACACTCTTTGACAAGCAAGAATGCAGTAAATTCAATGCTTAGCAGGCGGTTTCGGCCGCCTTTTTTATTTTCTTTGTGCAATACGTAGAAAAAATGCAATTATCTCCGGAATATGGGAAAGTGTATTGCGGCGATTTTACGCAGATGTTATGATTCTTTCACAAGGCGAAGTCTTTCGCCTTCAGGATCTTTGGCCGGGTTCCCGGCACCGAGGATGGTTATCATCTTTTCGGATTATTCCTGTTTAAACGTAAAGGGGGCTGGAAGCAGTGAGCGAAGTAACAAAGAAATGGAAGCAGGAAGGAAGAAAAGAAGGAAAAAAACAGGCAGTTCTTTCTATGATCAATAAAGGTTATTTGAGTGTAACTCAGGGAGCTGAAGAGCTTGGAATCAGTGAAGAAGAGTTACAAAGAATTGTAACGGGGTCGGAGCCTGTTACAAAGGAGGAACAATAAAATGTATTATGTACCGGACGGAACGGAACTTGCCGGATTCTATGAATGCGAGGACTGCGACAGCAGATTTTTAAGTATACGGATAGTGCCGAGGATGGTTTGTCCTTACTGCGGCAAAGCAGTGGATATGGAAATCGGACCCGACGATGAAACACCGGTTGAGCGGGAAGCGGCAAAGCTTCTCCAAACGGTGGAAGGCGAGGATGTGGAGAAGTACGACACGTTGCTTAGCCTGGCCGTTACGGGCGGCGATTACAGTTGGATATAAACATCAATGGATACCGCAGACAGGCATTCATGCGAACCTAAAATGAACTTTAAGAAATTCGCTGTTTCATTTTTTCGATAGATGGTATAATAACATTACGTCCGTTCAATTTCATCTGGGTAGCGGACGTTTCCGGGGCATTGGCGCAGCTATACTTGCAACACTGGCAGTGCAAAATATCCTTCGGATATTTTTAACATCCTTCGGATATCTTTGGGGTCACGGGTTCGAATCCCGTATGCTCCATTTTTCTTGTTTTGGCCCTATGGGCAAACCCTGAAGAACAGGGCTTTGGGGTTAGTGGGCCATTTTGTGGGTGAAGAATATGATAAAAGAATGCGGACAACAAGGTTGTCCGCATTTTGCATACTGTGTTATTGTCAGTTTTGTTTGGCCAGTTGAGCTTTGAGTTCGGCTATTTCTTTGTCTTTTTCGGCGATACGTTTGTCCTTTTCGGCGATACGTTTGTCCTTTTCGGCAATCGTGGCATCCTTTTCATCTATGATGGCTTGTGCTTTTGCCAGACCTATCTCAATCCCCTCATCCACACCGGCATCGTGTGCACCTCTTTTCTGTGCGAGAAATCGTTCGTGAGCTTCAATATACGTCTGTTCTTCCGGAATAGTATTTGCACTGTACATTCTGTTTGCCACCTCCTCAAACGTGGGATTTCCGTCAACGATGGATTTGATTTCTTCCCAAGTGGTTGCTTTGAATAGTTCAGGATTTATAGAATGTTTAGATGAAATTTAGTATAATATTTGATATGGATTAATACAAGCCCCCATTGTCCATTTTGTCCAGTCAACCGGACAATCACGTTTTTTTGAGGAACGATTATGAACAAATAAAGCATAAAACATGCTCCATTTTTTTGACTCTGCAATTATTCACTCGAAACTGCATCGCAGAAAACAAAGAGGTTTGAAGTATGCCAGATACAGAAAACGGCACAAATAAAATTGCATCCATTCAACTCGAGTTATTCCTTTGGAACAGAGTACATCTCATGAAGTTAAGTGACGGAACGATGACGTTTACAAGAGCGAGATTAACCGAGGATCCATTGTTCCCGGAACTCATCGTACGTGGATACAATGAAGCGAATGATTGTGAAGAAGAGTTTTCCCTGAAATGTTGGTCGAAGGCAGAGGAGCGTTCAAAGGAAGAGTGGATGGAAATCTATAGAACCACAGGTGAAAGCCCGGCATTCTCATTCAGTGAAATTGATCAACGCATCAGAGGACACCGTATGGAACTAAGGAACCTGCTTGAGAAGAGCGAAGAGTGATTGTAGTAGGAAGGGATAGTACAAACCATGAATTCAATTCTAATTAAGGACACTACCAAAGAGCAGCGAGAGCAAATTGTCGCAGAGTCCATTGGCAATATCAACGGAGGATGCGATGGTTGCATGTCCGGCTTAGCCGATATGTATCAGGATTATATCGATGGGAAACGAGAAATACGTGATATTAACATGGAATTCCGTGCCCGTTATGAATCCGGCATCGAAGGACCGGAGAAGGTGGAATGTGGATATAAATGATAAATAAGGTATGATATAATAGTTTTGCGTCCGTTCAATAAGCGAGTTCGGTTTAACCGAATTACTCAGATGACTCTTTTTTTCATAGCGTGGGCTGTATGCGGAGCATTTCATCTGGGTAGCGGACGTTTTGGGGCATTGGCGCAGCTGGGAGCGCGCAACACTGGCAGTGTTGAGGTCACGGGTTCGAATCCCGTATGCTCCATTTTTTTGACCCTGGGGTGAACCATGGGGCCGGGGTTAGTGGTTCATTTTGAACCTTCAATTAGATAGACAGGGAATGGGCAATGAGTTACACAGATTATTCTCAGGCAGAGATAAAGGGTATAAGCGGTGAAAACCGAATGAGGAACATCCTGTCAGGATTTGACAGGAATCGTTTTATTGTGCTTAACAATCTTCTGCTTAGAAAGCCGTATGTTCGCCAGGGTGAAGTACCTACTGTACAGATAGATCATTTGGTTATTTCGGTATTTGGTATTTTCTGTGTTGAGACGAAAAACTATTCCGGAGCAATCTATGGAAGGGAAGAGTCTGAGAATTGGAAAGTGTATCTTGGAAACGAGGTACATGAATTTCAGAATCCCTTAAGACAGAATCATGGACATACCAAAACTTTGCAGAGTCTGTTGGAATTGAATGCGTATGGACTGGGAATGCTGAATGTAAGTTATCCTATTATCCCGGTGATTGCTTTCTCAGAAAAAGCAACGCTGAAGGTGCAGGTTACGGGAGCTAGTGTATGTTACTATAGTCGGGTTCCGGATGAGATAATGAATTATTGCGTCGATATGTGTATGACACCGGAACAAATGGAGAGGGTGGCTGCCTATATATCGTCCATTAATATTTATTCTCCGGAAAATATGCAAAGGCATATTAATGCAATAAATGCGTTGAAGAATGGTTTCTATACAGGCGTATATAATGAGTTTTTACCTGCTCAACCTGTTCAGGATCAGAATTATCAGCGGTTTAGATCAGAGAATCCTGCTGTTTTATATCGAAAGCCAAGTACCGGATTGAGTGCCGGTGCTATTTTGGGAATTGTATTTTTGGCATTGGCTGCATATTTCTTGTTACCAATTCTTTTATGTTATGGCTTGTGTACATGTAACAGTTTTTCGAGCCAATATAACAAACCTGTTCCTGCAGCTACATATACGCCTCCCTCAGGCAACACGAACAATAATCCAAGTGTAACGCAGGGTACGATACAGAAACCGGTACAAACGGCACCTGCAAAAGAGAATCTTCCGGAAGAGAAAAATATTACAAAAGTTGAAGGAACACTTTACAGCCCGAAGTCGGGAGCAGCGAATGAAATAGAGTATATCTGTCATGGATCTTACCACGGGAATGAGCCCTTTACGGATGCAGACGGTGTTCAATACGATGAATATATTGAGATGCTTTATTATGACACCTTTTGGGACGGCGTTTACATTGATATTAATGCAACCTCGTATAACAAACTGTCTTTTTCGTTTACAAACGGACATCAATTTTCTGATAGTACAATAGCGAAAGTTCAAGTCTATGACAGAGATACGGATGAACTTTTATATGAATCTGACAAGGTTGAAAGACGCCATACAAAGACTGCGGAGGTTGATATTACAGGACACAGCAATATCAGGTTGAAATTTATTGATGAAAGTAATAATTACTATAACATTGTATTAAAAGACATTATTCTCAGTGACCTGGCAGATTGAACCTGTGGCAAACCCTAAAGAATAAACAAGGGAGAATTCTTATGCCATTTCAAATCATTCGAAACGACATTACCAAAGGAGGAAAGCAGGTGGGAGAGTTTCAGGTTGAAAAAATCTATTTTGATATGGATGGTGTTTTGGCGGATTTTGAAAAAGGCGTGAAAGATATCTGTGGGATTGAACCGCCTCCCCAACCCCAGGACTTAAGCGAAGCGGAGAGGATGGAGAAGAAGGCTGCTGATGATCAAATGTGGGAACTGATTCGTGAGGCCGGAAATTTTTACTACCAATTGGAACTAATGCCGGGTGCGAAGGAAATGTTTGATGCTTTATATGAAAAATACGGTGATAAAGTGGAGATTCTTACCGGTGTACCCAAAGAAAAACGCCACATTGATTCTGCGGGTGAGGATAAGACAAGATGGGTCAGGGAAAAGCTTTCGAATGACGTAAAGATAAATATTGTACAGCGTGAGGACAAGATTAAAAAAAGCGGGAATAAAGGCTGTATTCTGATTGATGACATGGTATTGAATATTACCGAATGGGAGAATGCCGGAGGAACCGGAATCCGAAACCTGGATGCTGCAAGTACAATGGAGAAGCTGAAGGAGATGGGAATACTCTAGTAATCTGAAAGGGGGATTCGCTTATGAATGCAATTGATAACTTAACAGGATTTTTAAGGATGTGCAATATTTTGTACATAATTGTGAAGTATTATTGTATTGTACCTGTAGATCCTATTTGGAGATGAAGGAGGCTTGTATGGATTATTATCAACAAATACAGACTGCAGAAAGCCTGGATAGATTATTTGAAATTTGGAAGAATAAAAAACCAAATGCAGAAATCAATCATTCGGCCAATTATTTTATCGCGGATGGAATTGTTAATTCAGATGTTTGGAATCAAAAGGATAAAAAAAGGATACTATATGTGTTGAAAGAGGCATATGGTACAGATTGGAACGAAAATACTTTGGCTACATGGTTGGCAAATGATCATCCCAAAGCAAGAATATGGAAAAGAGTAGCCAAATGGACATATGGTATTCAGAATACGGATTCAAATGCTTTAAAAGCATATAAGGCTGAATTAAGTGAGGCGGAGCATAATAGTTCATTGGATCAAATCGCTGTTATTAATCTCAAAAAAAGTAGTGGTAATTCCAGTTCGAATTATGATGAAATTGATCGTTATGCAGAATATGACCGTGAGGAAATAAAAAAAGAATTCGAATTAATTGATGCAGATATTATTATATGCGGATCGACCTTCAAAACATTGAATCATATTGTCTTTGGATGTGAAGAAGTTGTTCCGAATGAGAATTGGTTTTATTACTTGAAGGTATGTGGCAGAGAAAGGTTATTTATCGATTACTATCATCCGGCAAATCATTGGTCAGATTTGATTAATTATTACGGATTAACTGGAATATATCAACAGGCACTGAAAGCAAAGGAATAGAATTCTATGTACGCGACCGGAAATAAGAAAATGCTGAATATGCTCATCCTCGAAATCCTTCGTGAATATACGGATGAAAATCATTCCTTAACTCAGCAGGAGATTATAAAACTGCTGAAACAGAACTATGACATGTCGAAGTTTTACAGCCGGCGGAACTTCGTGAAGAAATAACAGAGGCGGTTAAAAATATGTCAAATAAGTATTTATAGAGGAATTATTATGAAGGCTTATATTTGTGAAATGTGTAAGGCACAATTAGATCCAAGTGAATCAAAAGATGGTTTGTTGAAATGTCCGTATTGCGGTCAGGTGTACAGTTTAGAGGACGAGATTATAGTCAAGTATAATAAGCCATCGGTAGAAACAAATTCATTTGATTACAGTACAGGAGAAGAAGCGTTCCTGCGAATTTTTAAACCATAAGAGGTATAAGGTATGGCAAAAAGAAGACGTTCCAAGCGAAACGATCCGGCTAATGCGGGCGGTGGACTTGTATTGTTGATTGCTCTAATAATCACATATGTACAAAATCATTCAGAACAGATTAAGCACATTCTTTATTTTGTGATTCTGGGCCTGGCCTGTTTTTTAGTGGCTTATGTTATTTATATTATTTTAAGTAATTTGATTCATTATAGTACAGCAAGGTGTTTGTCTGTATTCGGCAATACCTCGGCGTTGAATTCGAAAGCCACAATGTCTATCAAGACAGGACGCGGATGGACAATCTTTGTTCCTGAGGATAATGAAATGAAAGTAAGCGAATTGATTGATGCGTTCAATCGTTGTAGTCGAGCTATGAATGAGGCTTTAGATTCCCAGGAATATGATTTTGTTGTTGATGGCGGAGACGAGTATAGAAGAGTTGGCTCAAAATACTTAAGAGAATCTGATGGTTTTTTGAGGAAAAGATCGAGGCTTGATAGGATTAAGTCAGATGGCACCTTTAATCCTATCGTTGTACGGTTTGAAAACAACAAGAGAAGGGGCTATTCTTTTATAATCTATCCGTTTGAGACTTTTGCGTATGTTTCCGGAGCGTTCGGAACAAAGTTTATAGCCTGTTATAAAACAAGCGAATTCTTTGATGCGAAAATTGATAATATAAGATATACAAAATCTGTCATAGTTTATGAGAAAACACAAAACAGCATCGAGTGTTATTATCATTATTGTCCTGTCAAAGATGCAACAATACTCGGAAGTACAAACTGGCAGGTGACTAATAAAAACGGAAGTCGTAGTTTTAAGGGTGGATTGCTTCCGGAACATAATCCGTTAATCTTTCGGTTAAGATACGGATTGGTTATTTTCAAGTTTGGAAATTATAAAGAAATGGTTTCTTTAAGTAATTGCAGATGCGTGGAGGATTTTGAAGAATACTATAAGGAAAGCTATTTTAGAATGGTTTGGTTTTCTGCAAAACCCAGTGATGTCGAAATACTTTCCGAACAGAATGATGAAGAGTTTTCGGAAACTGAACAACAGGTATTGAAAAGTGAAGTTACATATAACCCGACGGATTATATAAGCTCGGTTAATGCAGGTTTGGCCGCTTCTACAGTTGAATCTGCAATGTATGAAAATGAGAATTCTGAGATTGAGGAGGAAACACCAGAGATTAATTCAGAGGATGATTCGGAAGAAGAGAATCTTCCCTTGTCGTTGGATGAATTGCGGGCCAGAAACAAGAGAATCTTCAAAATGACATGTGATAAACTGAATGAGTCTAAGTGTTTGGGCGGAAATGAGTTTAAGGTTTATCAATGTCGAAAAGACTATGATATTTGGAAAAAAACAGATGCCGGTGTATATACCTATATTCAGGATTATTGTTTGGAATTGAATATTCATTCGAATCAAAATGGTATTGAAAGTTTGGCAACACTGCTGATTAAAAGCGACAATCTGAATCCACAGATATTTAGTGGCTTATCAGATTATTATCATCTGAATAAAGTGGAAAACCGTCTTGAAGTAATTGGTAAATATAATTGCCAAAGAATGGACGAGTATAGTCTCGCTTTGGATATGTATTACATTATGGAAATGTTTGCCAAAGACGTGATGGATATTCTGGCAGGTAAGGCGATAAACCATACAAGTAATAGATCGCTTAACGATGATTATAACCCAAAGGAAGGGCGTGAAGAGGATGAGATTTACTGCTCCAATGTACCTGTTACGTTAAAAAGCGAATACGGAGAAATTCGAATTGACAGATTCGATATTAAGGATATAGTTCGATTGGATTATTCTGATCATGAGTCGCAGTTGATGATAACGTACCAAATTATCGGCACGGCAAATAATATGCAGTATTATTATATTACATTGTATGATACTGAAGGTTATGCGTTAGACAGAAAATGTATGGATTTAAGAATTATATCCGGAAAGTTTAAACGAACCGATGATATTATAGCTGATATAAATACGGTTAGGTTAGAGCTATCTTATAGAGATTGAAATGGCATAATACGAATACGATCTGTAGCAAGAAGAATACACTAATTGAAATAAAGGGAGAAAGTCATTAAATGCTGAGCAATAACCCGGGAAAGAAGTTGAATATGTATGTTTCCGATTATGTGGTTTTTGATTTGGAAACTACGGGAATTCATCCCTCCTTTGATAAGGTGATTGAAATATCGGCAATCAAAGTGATTGGTGGCTTTGTGGATTCGGAGTTTTCGACTCTTGTTAACCCGGGGATGCATATTCCATATGGAGCAACGTATGTTAACAATATTACAGATCAAATGGTGAAGGACAGTCCTTCTTTTGATGTGGCATTGAAAGACTTTCTGGATTTTGCGGGTGACTATGTTTTGGTTGGCCATAACATCCAACTGTTTGATCTTAAGTTTCTGTATCGTGATGCGAAGGACTACTTTGGCCTGACGATTGGAAACGATTACGTGGATACATTACCACTTTCAAAGAAGTATCTGCCACAGTTAAAACACCATACTTTATTGGATTTGGCCGAATATTATAATATCACAATTAAGGATGCGCATCGGGCATTGGGCGATTGTCGTATGAACCAAAGAGTCTACGAAAGCCTAAGGGCGGAGATAGAGAATCCTTCACAAGCGGCCAAAGCAGTTCCGACCTGCCCCAGATGCGGAAGTATTTTAAAAAAGCGAAACGGAAAGTTCGGTTCGTTTTACGGATGCACCTCCTACCCCTCCTGCACCTACACCCGGAATATATGAACCAGGAATCCTAAAGAACAGGGTTTTAGGGTCCCGGTCCATTTCGATCAAATAAAGCGTAAGTGTAAATAAAACCCCGGGAGAAAAACATGACCAAACACAGCACAAAATATGGCGTGACATTTTTACTCATTATTCTTGTTATATTCATGCTCACAGCCTGCAATAAGGTAGATGCGGGCGCGCCGGGTTATACACAGATTTCTCAGTCCGAAGCTAAAGAAATGATGGAGAAAGACGACGGGCATGTTATTGTGGATGTGCGAAGGGAAGATGAGTATAATGCAGGGCATATTCCGGGTGCGATACGCGTAACCAACGAAGACATCGGGGATACGATGCCGGATGAATTGCCGGACTTAAATCAGGTTATTTTAGTTTATTGCAGAAGTGGGAGGCGCAGCAAGGAAGCATCTGAAAAACTTGCTCGGATTGGATATACGAATGTGTATGAATTCGGCGGAATCATAGATTGGGACGGAGAAGTAGTTAAGTAAAAGAGGAAAGCCATGACTATTGAAGAAGCAATCAAAGCTAGGCACAGTGTAAGACAGTATAAGACCGATTCTGTTCCTGAAGGAATCAGGGAAGCTCTGTTAAATGAAATCAATCAGTGTAACAAAGAAAGCGGATTAAGAATACAGGCGATCTTCGATGATCCGGATTGTTTTACCGGTTTCCTGGCGCATTATGGCAAGTTCAAAAATGCGCATAATTACATTGCCCTGGTCGGCACCGAATCGGATATGCTTGAAGAGAAGGCCGGTTATTACGGACAGAGACTTGTGCTTTTCCTGCAGATGAAGGGGCTGAACACCTGCTGGGTGGGCGGCACCTACAAGAAAGGAAAGTGCAGGGCAGAGGTTTCTTCCGGTGAAAAGCTTGTCTGCATTATTGCGTTCGGATACGGTGTAAATGGAGGTGTAGCTCGCAAGACCAAGCCGATGGAGAAGCTTTGCAATGTTCCGGAAGATAAGATGCCGGATTGGTTTAAGAAAGGTATGAAGGCCGCCATGCTGGCTCCTACCGCCATTAACCAGCAGAAATTCTATGTTGAACTTATCGGAGAAGAAGTGAAGTTCACATCGAAAAACGGGCCTTTTTCAAAGGTGGATTTGGGCATAGTTAAATATAACTTTGAGGTTGTGTCAAACTATAAGTTTGAGTTATAGAGATTTCGGATAACGAGGAGGCACATCCATGTAGGCAGATGGGGAGAGGAAGAATAAGGTGCAGGTGACAGGGGGACGGTTCTTGTGTCACCATTGTCGTATTTTGTATTGACTATCAGACAATAAAGACTTATATTCTATTTTACAGATTATCTTTTTGTCGGATTCTCCGACAGCAGTTCGGCGGATGTGTCGAATTGGGATTTTTCCTTTTTAAAACTTTAATAACAGGAGACGATTTATGGGAGAAAGAGACCAGACTATGCCCCTATTATCTTCAGAGATTACCGTAGAAAATTTAAGGGATAAGATTTATGAAATTCGCGGTCAGAAAGTGATGATGGATTTTGATTTGGCTGAAATATATGGATATACCACAAAGGCTTTTAACCAGCAGGTTAAGAACAATATAGATCGATTTCCAAGCGATTTCAGATTTCAACTAACAAAAGAAGAATTTGAAATAATCTTGAGGTCAAAAAATTTGTCCTCAAGTTGGGGCGGTTCACGTTATCTTCCTTATGTCTTTACAGAACAGGGAGTCTATATGCTATTGAGCATATTAAAAGGTGAACTGGCTATTAGCCAAAGTATAAACCTCATCCGCCTGTTCAAGTCTATGAAAGACTACCTGGTCGAAAATCGGTCGCTGCTGACGCAAAATAACTATTTTGCTTTGGTTGATAAAGTTGAGGAAAACACCAGAGAAATCAAAGAAATCAAGGACAATATGGTCACCGGAGCAGATCTTTCTGATTTTATAAAACTTTTTAATCAGGGACTAAGCAGTGAGGAAATTCTAATCCTTGATGGAAACCCATTTAAGGCTGATGAAGCCTATCAAAAGATATACAGAAGTGCAAAGAGTAGGATAATCATCATTGATGATTATATCGGAACCAAAACACTGCATCACCTGGCATATGCCAGGAAAAATGTAAAGATTACAATAATCAGCGACAATGTGGCAAGACCGAAACTTCGTCTTGGCGAGTATGACGACTTTGTTTCTGAAAATCCCGGAAGAGGCATTGTATTCCTTCGGTCCATGCATCGTGTACATGACAGATATATTATTGTTGATTATAAAACCAAATCAGAGAGAATATTTCATTGCGGATGCTCTTCAAAAGATGCCGGAAAAAAGATTACAACTATTACCGAGTCCGATAATCGGGAATTGTATTATCCTATGATTGAAGGGCTCTTGAAACAGCCGGAATTGGAATTGAAATAACAGCTTTAGAGCATTTTTATCCGGTTGTGGTAAAATTAAGGTGGTCTAAGATAGCTGACAGTAAAATTGGAGGGTTAGCTATGCTGAAAATCATTATTCCCGGTGCTGGGTATGAGGAATCATTTTTAAAACAACCAAAGATGTATAAAAGAGCAAAGTATACCCAAAATATATGATGGGAGTAGTATCTTCTGGAGACGGAGTGATGTTTGACTCCGGGGGTGGTTGAATATAGCATTGCCCGCGAACAGGGAACATGATAAAATTTTGGTATGAGAATTCTTTCAGGAGGTGTATTATGCGAATGAACAAAAGACTTGTGGCACTTTTCATGGCAACCGTAATGGTTCTTGCACTTACGGCTTGTGCAAAGACAAATAACACCACTCCGACCGGCTCCAATCAGCAGGCAGATCAGGGACAGACTCAGGATGCGGATAACGGAAATGGCGGAACGGACGTGAATGCATCCGCAGATCAGATGGTTGTTCCCGCCAAACTGACCGGTAAACTGAATCTGATCGAAATGGATGACAGAGATCCTTCCGTTCTTCGCGGTGTGCGCATCAGCGGATTATCCGCCGGTACGGGTGATGGCTTCAATGGCAGGGATTCGTCCCTGGATGATGTCCGTTGTGTCTTTGAGTTAAATGAGTGGGTGGAATTTTATCCCGATATCGACAAAGAGTACGGATTGCGTGTATGGATTCTTGAGCATCGTGACGATCATGAGTTTTATAAAACATGTGACTTTGCCGATGTAATGCCCGGATTTGCGGGATACTGTGATCTTCATTATCCGGCAGACGAGGAAAACCCCGATGAATGGTGTTGGGGCAGCTTCTACCTGAATCCGGATGACCACGGTGCAGGCTATTATGATTTCGTTTTCACCTATGATGGCAAAGCGATAGCAACGCTTGTGACACGCTTCTATAATGAAAATGAGTTAAGTGCCAAGAGCGATGCCGATCTGGAATCTCTTATGCGTGAATAAGAATTGATTCATCGGAATAATGTTATGAAAAGAGCCGGCCAGGCTCTTTTCATTTCGCAAAGAGACGGCGGTACGGACCAAATGCAAACTTCGACTCTGAAAAAAGAAATATTGACGATCCTCGGGGTAATGCTTTGCTCCTTTTTGTGGGGCAGTGCATTTCCCGGGATTAAGATCGGGTATTCTTTATGGAACATTGCGTCAGGCGATACATGGAGAATTATCCGTTTTGCCGGATTCCGCTTCTTTCTGGCGGGCATCCTGGTAATTGCAATCGGCAGTCTGATGAAGAAGAAATTCCTCTTTCCAAAGAAAAACGAATGGGGGAAGATCCTCTTGCTAAGCCTTTTTCAAACCATCGGACAGTATGTTTTCTTCTATATCGGCCTGGCACATACAAGCGGAGTAAACTCCGCGGTGGTCGATTCCCTGACGGTTTTCTTCGCTATTCTGGTTGCCTGTTTTATCTTTCGTACGGAGCGGCTTACCGTACGGAAAATCTTAGGATGTATCCTGGGTCTTGCAGGCATAATCTTAATCAATATTACGTCGGAAGGGTTTACATTTCACCCACTCGGAGACGGTCTTGTCGCCCTGTCGGCACTTTGCTACGGCGTTTCCTCAAACATGATTAAAAAATATGCCAAAGACCACGATACGGTGCTCTTCAGCGGCTATCAGTTTGCGCTCGGCGGTCTGATCATGACCGTTTTCGGACAGACGGGCGTTTGGCTGCTTCATGAACCGTCTGCGTCGCAGCAGGAGATTTCGTATCTTCCCGCGCTCGGAATGCTTGTGTATCTTGCGCTGGTATCCAGCGTTGCCTATACCCTATGGGGGATCTTACTTCGGACAAACGATGTCTCGAAGATCTCAATCTTCGGTTTCATCAATCCGGTAATCGGAGTTGTTTTATCCGCAATTCTGCTGAAAGAAACGGGCACGCTCGGAATCCGTTATTTCCTGGCTCTTCTGCTGATCAGTTTGGGAATTGTCATTGTGAACATTAAGGTTACGAAGGGGAAGGAACTAAAGGGACGGGGTTAGTGGTCCATTTTGATGTTTGACTCCATGATCCTTTGACACGCATAAACGCAGTAAAATCAATACTTAGAAGGCGGTTTCGGCCGCCTTTTTTGGTTTGCGCGCCATGGGCGCGCTCTAACGGGTGCAAGTCCCGAACACGCCCAGATAGTGGGAAGTGTATAGCCGAACAGCAAGGGTGTCCATCGTGAGGTGGAATCTGAAGGAAGCTGTAAGCAAATCTCTGGTCCGACGGACAGAAATCACATATAAGGCTAGGCTACGAGAGATAAGTTGGCCAAAAGCAACGAAGTCTAATAACTATCACTTTTGTAGTAGCAGAGTAAATGTGGCGGATATATGGAGAGAAAGAGCGCGCACCTTAAGCGTGGAGGTCTCACAGAGGTTGCATTAGCCTAGTAACAACGAACTGTGAGAAGTCAGCCGAACCCATAGTAGCGAAGAAGTCTCTGTAATGGAGATGGAGTGAAGGGGTGAACAATCAATAAGTTTGAGTATGTCTCGTGTTGCAGAGATGACAACATCTGCCGTAACCAATCGGGATAAAGATGGCCAAATCAAGCGAGGCGGAAAGGAAAGAACGCATGGACACAAGTAGTCTAATGGAGCAGATACTATCTAGCGATAATCTCAACAGAGCATATCTGCAAGTCGTACGAAACAAAGGTGCAGAGGGAGTGGACGGAATGAAGTACACAGAACTCAAAGAACATCTTGAAAAGAACGGCGATATCATCAAGGAACAGCTGAGGACAAGAAAGTATAAACCTCAGCCAGTACGAAGAGTGGAGATACCAAAGCCTGATGGTGGTGTCAGAAACCTAGGAGTACCAACAGTAACAGACAGATTCATACAACAAGCCATAGCACAGGTTTTAACACCAATCTATGAGGAACAATTTCATGACCACAGTTATGGATTCAGACCTAATAGATGTGCACAGCAAGCAATCCTAACAGCGCTCGACATGATGAATGACGGTAATGATTGGATTGTAGATATTGACTTGGAAAAGTTCTTTGACACAGTAAATCACGACAAACTTATGACTATCATAGGTAGAACTATTAAAGATGGAGACGTCATTTCTATCGTTAGAAAATACCTAGTCAGTGGAATCATGATTGATGATGAGTATGAGGACTCTATAGTGGGAACACCACAAGGAGGAAATCTCTCGCCATTATTGGCAAACATCATGCTGAATGAACTTGATAAGGAAATGGAAAAGCGAGGGTTAAACTTCGTACGATACGCAGATGATTGTATCATCATGGTTGGTAGTGAAATGTCTGCTAATAGAGTCATGAGAAATATCTCTAGATTCATTGAGGAGAA
>ODAI012340275.1_pt1 | contig 16280 bp, 11 predicted proteins | sample 1539321 | NCBI WGS metagenome assembly ODAI01 (sample SAMN02144231, study PRJEB22623) | gut metagenome | biome: sheep rumen | host: Ovis aries | place: New Zealand
GGGAAGCCATGGACCGCGGCGCGCAGCCGGGGCTGCTGACGCCGGCATCCCGCCGGTTCTTCGTTGGCGGAGGGTCCCTGCTGTACACCCCCTGCGACTAGCCCCACACGGGGCGGAAGCTGGCGGCGGAAAAGGGGATCCCGCTGATCGACCTGAAAAAGGACAGCCGGGAGCTGTACCTGTCCCTGGGAGAGGAAAAAACCGCGGAACTGTTTGTCCGCCTGGCGCCGGGTGAAAACCCGGATTTCCCGGACGGGCACGACGACAAAACCCATTTCAACGCAACTGGGGCGGATGCCATCTGCCGGCTGGTGACAGCCGGCATGCGGAAGATTCCCTGCTGCGCAAAGTTTCTGAAGGGCGAAGATGAATAATACCTTTTTGTTTCATCAGGGCTGGCGCTTCCGTCTGGCGGAGGCTTTTCCCCTGGCGGAAGCCATGGAGAAATGCCGGGACCGGGAGGGGCGCCTGCCGACGGACCCGGCCTGTGATGACCGGGAATGGGAACAGGTGACGCTGCCGCACACTTTCAACGGCAGCGACCTGTTTTCTGTGCCGATTGAGGACGGGGGCAGCGGCCAGAAACGGACCTGCGCCTTTTACCGGAACCGGCTGGAGATTCCCGCCGGACAGGAAGGGAAACGGGTGATCCTGGCCTTTGAGGGCGTCCGCCAGACCTGCTATGTGTATGTGAACGGATGCCTGGCCGGGTACTACGAGGCGGGGGTCGGCCCTTTCGGCATCGACTGCACGCCGTACCTGCGTCCCGGCGGGGCGCAGGCGATCGCTGTTGCCACGGACAATACCAGCACCCGGAACATCCCCTTCTGCATCGCGGAGACGCCCAACGGCGAAGGCGCGGTTCCCGGCAGCTTCCTGCAGAGCCAGGACCGGGCCGTTCCGCCGGAGAAGGAGGGCGTTGGCTTCCAGTGGAACTGCAACGATTTCAATCCGGTGCTGGCCGGGCTCGCCCGGCCGGTGCGGGTCATTTTCAAGGACCGGGTGCACCTGACCCTGCCCCTGTACGCCAATCTGCGAAGCCGGGGAACATACCTCTGGGCCGATGAATTTGACCTGGAAAAGGGCAGGGCCCGGATCCACGCGGAGGCGGAGGTCCGGAACCTGACGGAGGAGGCGGTGAAGTGCCGGGCGCAGGTCCGGATCCTGGCGCCGGACGGGCGGGAGCTGGCCTGCTTTGCCTCGGAGGAGACAATGGTTCCGCCGGCGGGCGGGATCGGGAATCCCCTGTCCGTTGTGCCGGAGGATGCGTACTGCCGGGGAAAGGACGGACGATGGATTCCCCGGGAGGAGGATGCATGCGCGCCGGTCCGGACCGATTCCCCGGGAGCGGTGCGGATCCGGTTTTCCGCCCGGGTTTCCGGCCTGGAATTCTGGGAACCGGCGCACCCGGCCCTGGTCCGGGCGGAAGTGACCCTGACCGCGGCGGGGGAGATCCGGGACCGGGAGGAAATCATCACCGGGTTCCGGCAGACGGACTATGACCCGGACCGGGGGGTGCTGATCAACGGGCGGCCGGTCTGGCTCCGGGGATACGCCCAGCGGGCGACGAACGAATGGGCGGAAAGCGGAATTGTGCCGCAATGGATGCATGACCGGGATGCCGGGTGGATCCGGGAAAGCGGCGCCAACCACATCCGGTGGATGCATGTGGCCGCCGGCGCGGAGGACCTGCGCGCCTGCGACCGGATGGGCATCGTATGCACCCAGCCGGCCGGGGACAAGGAGAAGGAAACCTTCGGCAGGCAGTGGCGGCAGCGGACGGAGCTGATGCGGAACATCCTGATCGCTTACCGGAACCATCCGTCCATCCTGTTCTGGGAGGCCGGCAACAACGCGATTTCCGCCGGGCATATGCGGGAAATGCGGCGGCTGAAGGAGGAACTGGATCCCCGGGGCGGCCGGAGAATGGGCTGCCGGACCATCAACACGGAGGACGTGCTGGCGGAGAGCGAATACACGGGGACCATGCTGAACCGGCACGCGGCCCGTTTCCTGGCGGAGCACGGCCCGATCACGGAAACGGAATACAGCCGGGAGGAGGCGCCCCGGAGGGTCTGGGACGATTACTCCCCGCCGGATTACGACTACCGGAACCGATACCTGGGAAAAGGCGGGCGGAAACAGAAGGGACTGGATTTTTACGACCTGACCAGCGAGGACCTGGCGCTGGCGAACGCGCGGGGATACAGCGAGTTTTTCTTTGACCGCATCGGCGGCGCCTCCGGAAAGAACCTGTACAGCGCCTGCGCGGCGCTGTGCTGGACGGATTCCGCCCAGCACGGGCGGCAGAGCTGGAGCGAGAACGGGCGGATGAGCGGACGGGTGGATCCCCTCCGGGTGAAAAAGCAGAGCTTTGATGTTTTCCGGGTGATGCACAGCGTCCGCCCGGCGGTCAGGCTCCTCGGCCACTGGAACTATCCGCCGGAGGGACCGGGACGCTACCGGGCCTTTGAAAAACGCTTCAACGGCTCCTGGTGGGAGGACACGGACCGGGTGATCCTCCGCGATCCGAAAAAGAAGACCGTGTACGCGGCGGGAAGCTATCCGGTGGCGGCGGTGGTGCTGCGGGTGAACGGCCGGGAAGCCGGACGCTGCGAAAAACCGGAGAGCGGATTCATCTTCGCCTTTCCGGGGGTGGATGTGACGGAGAGCGGCGCTGTGGAAGCCATCGGACTGGATCCGGCGGGGCGGGAAATCTGCCGGGACCGGATTGAAACCGCCGGCGCGCCGGCCGCCCTGCGGCTGACCCTGCATACCGCTCCGGAGGGCTGGCAGGCGGACGGACAGGATCTGTGCTACGCGGACCTGGAGGTGACGGATGCACAGGGACGGATCTGCCCCCTGGCGGACCTGAGGATCGATTTCCAGCTGGAAGGCCCGGCCGTCTGGCTGGGCGGCTACAACAGCGGCCGATTTAACGGAAACGGACGGGAGGACAGCGTGATCGGCCGGCCCTTTGTGTATGCCGAGTGCGGCACAAACCGGGTGCTGATGCGCGCAAAGCGGACCCCGGGCCGGGTCCGGCTGACGGCGAAGGCCGGGGACCTGCCTCCGGCGGCGGCGGAAACCGAAACGCGCCCCTGCGACCTTCGCCCCCTCTCCCCGGAGAAAACGGAGCTCCGGGAGGCGCCCCGCTTCCCGGAAGAGGAAGACTGGGCGGCGCCGCTTGACTGGGCGGACCGGGTGAAATATACTCCGGAGGCGGAGAACTACTGCAAGATCCTGGTGAACGGCCAGGAACCGGATTTCCGCGGGGTCCGGGCGGTGAACCGGAACGGCAGCATCTGGGGGAACGTGACCTGCGTGCTGGAGCGGATGCATCAGATCGCACCGGACCGGGCGGAGTATTGCTGGGACGCGGAAACGGGGACGCTGACCCTGCTGTCCGGCGGCCACCGGACCGTCGCGCGGATCGGGGAAACCCACCTGCTGACGGACGGACAGGAGAACCTGATGGACGGCCAGCCCTATGTGACGGAGGAAGGCATTCCCGTGATGGAAGTGAACGCGGTTGCGGCCGCGGTACAAGGCGCCTCGGTTCAGTATGATGAGCGGATCGGCGCGCTGAGGATCACGCTGTGAGACAGGAGGAGAGAAACGTGAATATCGGTATCCGGCTGCATGATACGGCCCCCGGGAATCTGCGGGAACGGCTGGCCTTTGCCCGGGAACAGGGCTTTACCTGCGCCCATGTGGCCCTCAGCAAGGTACTGGAGGATTTTTCCATGGCGGAGGCGCCGGAGAAGCTGACGGCGGAATACGCCGCGCGGGTCCGGCAGGATTTTGAGGCTGCCGGGCTGGAATGCGCGGTGCTGGGATGCTACCTGAACCTGGCGGATCCGGACGCGGAGCGCCGGGCAAGAACCCAGGAAATCTATCAGGCACACCTGCGCTTCGCCGCGATGACCGGCGCGCGGGTGGTCGGAACGGAGACCTACGCAAATCCAGAATCCGGGTTTTCGGATCCCGGCAGCAGCGAGGAGGCTTTCCGGCTTTTTATGGACAGCCTTCGCCCCGTGGTGCGCTGCGCGGAGGAAACCGGCGCCGTGCTGGCGGTGGAGCCGGTCTGGTATCATATCATTTCCTCTCCGGAGCGGGCGGCGCGGATGCTGGAGGAGCTGCCCTCCGATCACCTGCAGATCATCCTAGATGCGGTGAACCTGATCAGCCCGGAGACGGCGGACCGCGCGGAGGATATCATCCGGCGGGCCATTGCCCTGCTGGGGGACCGGGTCCGGATCCTGCACATGAAGGATTTTGTCCTGACGAAGGACGGGAAAATGGATGCCTGCGCCTGCGGGCTGGGCAGCATGCGGTATGAAACCCTGCTGCGCTTCGCGGCCGGGCGGAACCTGCCGATGACGCTGGAAAACACGGTGCCGGAAAATGTGGAGGCGGCCCGGCTGACGCTGGAGCGGATTGCCGCGGGCCTGTAAAAAGACGGGCGGAGAAGGAATATGAAAATCTTTATTTGCGGGGATTCAACCGCTGCCAGCTACCGGGCGGAGGAGACCCCCATGGTGGGATGGGGGCAGGTGCTGGGAGAGTACCTGCCGGGGATCACCGTGGTGAACCTGGCCAAGGCCGGGCGCAGCACGAAAACCTTCCTGGAGGAGAACCGGCTGCAGCCGGCGGCGGAACAGGGCCGCCCCGGGGATCTGATGGTGATCCAGTTCGCGCACAACGACGAGAACGAGAAAAAGCCGGAGCGATACGTTCCGGCCTGGACCGGCTACCGGGAGAACCTGCGCTTCTTCGTGCAGTTTGCCCGGGAGCGGGGAATGATTCCCGTGCTGATGACGCCGGTCTGCATGCGGATCTGGGAAGGCGGCGTGCTGCAGCCGACCCACGGGGAGTATCCCGCGGCCATGCGGTCCGTTTCGGAGGAGACGGGGACGCCGCTGATTGACCTGTATGCGGAAAGCTTCCGGATCGTCCGGGAAGCAGGGGAAGAGGGAAGCAAAGCGCTGTTTATGTTCCGCACCCCGGGAGCCCATCCGGAGAGGCCGGAGGGGCAGGAGGACAACGCGCATACCCGGAGGGCCGGCGCGGAGCGGTTCGCAGAGTGCGCGGCCCGGGGGCTTCGGGAGCAGGGGCTGCTGGATGGCTCCGGAGCCTTCGGCGGAGGAAAGGACGGAGGGCAAAAAGGATTTGATCAGGGGAAAGGAGAATGTAAAAAGATGGGAAAAACAATTCGGGAATGCGGAGCACTGAGGACCGGCCGGGAAAAGGCCGGCTGCCTGACGATCGCCTATATCGGCGGCGGATCCCGGGGATGGGCCTGGGGATTCATGAAGGACCTGGCGATGGATCCGGACCTGTGCGGAACCATGCGGCTGTATGATACCGACCGGGCGGCCGCGGAGCGGAACCGGATCATCGGGGAGAAGATCAGCGCGCATCCGGATGCCGTATCCCGCTGGAGCTATGAGGTCAGCGACAGCCTGCAGGAGGCGCTGCAGGGCGCGGATTTTGTGGTGATTTCCATCCTGCCGGCCACCTTTGACGAGATGGAAAGCGATGTCCATCTGCCGGAACGGGTGGGCATCTGGCAGCCGGTGGGCGATACGGTGGGCGCCGGCGGCTTTATGCGGGCGATGCGGACAATCCCCATGTTTGTGACGATCGCGGAGGCGATCCGGGACTATGCGCCGGATGCGTGGGTCATCAACTATACCAATCCCATGAGCCTGTGCGTCCGCACCCTGTACGAGGTGTTCCCGGGCATCAAGGCCTTCGGCTGCTGCCATGAGGTCTTCGGCACCCAGAAGCTGCTGTGCGCCATGCTGAAATCCGAATACGGCGTGGAAGGCGTCCGGCGGCAGGACCTGTACACCACGGTGACCGGCATCAACCATTTTACCTGGCTGACCGGGGCCAGCTGGAACGGAGTGGACCTGATGCCCCTGTACGCGGCCTTCGCGGACAAGTACGCGGAGGAGGGCTTCCTGGAAGGCCAGGATGACAACTGGATGAACAATTTCTTTTCCTGCGCCCACCGGGTGAAGTTCGACCTGTTCCGCCGCTACGGCGCCATCGCCGCGGCGGGAGACCGCCACCTGGCGGAATTTGTGGCGCCCTGGTACACCCGGGATCCGGAAACCGTCCGGGCGTGGAAGTTCGGCCTGACGCCGGTTTCCTGGCGGAAGGAGGACCTGAAGAGGCGCCTGCAGCGCTCCGACGACCTGATCAGCGGCGCGGAGAAGGTGGAGCTGAACACCTCCGGCGAGGAGGGCCACCTGCTGCTGAAAGCCCTGCTGGGACTGGGCGACCTGGTTTCCAACGTCAATATTCCGAACCGGGGCCAGATTCCGAACCTGCCCCTGGGCGCCGTGGTGGAAACCAATGCGCTGTTCGGCCTGAACCGGATCGAACCCGTTTACGCCGGAGAGATGCCGGCAAACATCCTGCCGCTGGTGGCCCGCCATGTGTATAACCAGGAAAACACCCTGCGCTCCGCCCTGCGCTGCGACCGGAAGCTGGGCTTCACGACCTTCATGAACGATCCCCAGCTGTCGGGCGTGTCGCCTGCGGACGGGCAGAAGCTCTTTGACGATATGCTGGAGAACCAGCGGGCCTGGCTGCCGGAAAAATGGTTTGCCTGAAATCCGGTCCGGAAGGAGATTCGAATGAAAAAATATCTTGCGATTGACATCGGCGCCTCCAGCGGACGGCATATCCTGGGCTGGGAGGAGAACGGAGAGATCCGGACGGAGGAGGTTTACCGGTTTCCCAACGGCGTGACGGAGCAGGACGGGCACCTGATCTGGGATATCGCGGCGCTGGAGGCTTCCGTGCGGACGGGGATCGGGGAAGCCCTGAAACGGTCTCCGCAGATTGAAAGCCTGTCCGTCGATACCTGGGGCGTGGACTATGTGCTGATGGATCATGACACGCCGATCCTGCCCTGCTATGCCTACCGGGATGCCCGCACAGAGGCGGTGATCGGAAAGGTTCATGAGCAGATCCCCTTCTCCCGGCTGTACCGGCGGACCGGCATCCAGTTCCAGCCCTTCAACACCCTGTACCAGCTCTTTGCCGACAAGCTGGCCGGTCGCCTGGAGAAGGCCAGTGATTTCCTGATGATTCCGGAGTACCTGATGTACCGGCTGTGCGGCGTGAAGAGCCACGAGTATACCAATGCCACCACCGGCGGCATGGTGAACGCGCAGACCGGGGCCTATGACGGGGAAATCATCCGGGCGGCGGGACTGCCGGAGCGGCTCTTCCGCCCCCTGCAGCAGCCCGGAACGGTGATCGGGGAATACCGGGGAATCCGGGTGGTGCTCTGCGCCACCCATGATACCGGCAGCGCGGTGGAGGGCATTCCCATGGAGGGAAACGAGCTGTATATTTCCTCGGGGACCTGGTCCCTGCTGGGCGTGAAAACGCCGAAGCCGCTGACGGATGAACAAAGCGAGGCGGCGAACTATTCCAATGAGGGCGGCGTCGGATACAACCGGTACCAGAAGAACATCATGGGCATGTGGCTGGTGAACCGCCTGCGCAGCGAGCTGTGTCCGGACAGGCCCTGGAATGAGATTACGGCCGGGGCGGAGGAAAACGATTTTGACGGCCTGGTGGACGTCAATGATCCGGTTTTCCTGGCGCCGGAGAGCATGAAGGCCGCCTTTGACTCGAAACTGCCGCATCCGCCGGCGGACGCGGAAGGCTATTTCCGGTGCGCGTACCGGTCCCTGGCACAGGGATACAGGCAGGCCATTGAGGAAATCGAGAAAAATACGGGGAGACATTACAACAGGCTGTATATCGTCGGCGGCGGCGCCAGGAACCAGTTCCTGAACCGGCTGACGGAGGAGGCCGCCGGAGTGAAGGTGGAAGCCCTGCCGATTGAGGCGACAGCGCTTGGAAACTTAAGGATTCAGATGAAGGAGGACGCATAAATGTTAGTTGAAACCAAAGCACGGGTCGGCGTATTCGCCATTGCGCTGGGCGCCTATCTGCCCCAGTTTCCGTCCCTCGTTCCCGAGTTTGAGGGACAGTACCAGGATTTCAAAAAACTGATCCCGGACAGCGTCGACCTGGTCGACGGCGGGATTGTCACAACCAAGGAACTGGCCATGGCCGCGGGGGACAAATTCCGCAGCGCAGATGTGGACCTGGTGATTCTGCAGCTGCTGACCTACGCGACCTCCTATAACATGCTGCCGGCCGTGCGGGACCTGGATGTGCCTGTGGTGCTGGTGAACGTGCAGAAGAAAAAAGCGCCGGACTACGCGAACACGGATACCGCCACGTGGCTGGGCGAACTGTATGCCTGCGGCGCCGTAGGCGAGATGGTGGCGGACCTGGAGCGGGCCGGAAAGCGGCACGCGGTGATTACCGGCGTTGTGGAAGGCGGGGACCCCGAGGTTGAAGCGGAGATCCTGGACTGGTGCAAAGCCGCGCAGGTGCGCCGCCGGTTCCGGAACACGAACCTGGCGCAGATCGGCCGGCCCTATCCCGGCATGATGGACCTGTATATCGACGAGACCAACCTGTACCACCGGATGGGACTGTACACCAAGCAGTTCGACTGGGAAAAGATGTGGGCGATCGCGGACAATATCACGGATGAAGCCGCGATCCGGGCCAAGGCGCAGGATATCCTGGACACCTTTGAAATCGAAGGGGGCGGAACCGTCGAAAAGGTCTGGGAGATGGCGAAATACGTCGTTGCCTTCGAGCAGTGGGTCAGGGATGAGCAGATCGCCTTCGTGGCCAGCCATTACGACGGATTCGCGCAGGGAAAAGCGGGTACGCTGGACAGCATGCTGATCCCGGCCTTCTCGATGCTGATCAAGCAGGGCGTGGCCTGCGCGGTGGAAGGCGATATCAAGGTTTCCATGGCCATGAGCATCCTGAAAACGATCTCCGGCATGGGACAGCTGAGCGAAATGTATTCCATCGATTTCAATGAGGATATCTGCATTATCGGCCACAGCGGATCAGGGGACGCGGATATCTCCGCGAAGAAGCCGACCATGAAGATCGTGCCCGTGTTCCACGGGAAGACCGGCGGCGGCTATCTGACGCAGTTCTATCCGCACCTGGGCCCGGTCACCTACCTGGGCATTACCCAGGACCGGGACGGGAACTTCCGGTTCGTCGTCGCGGAGGGCGTGAACGAGGACGGTCCGATCTTTACTTTCGGCGATACCAACATGCGCACCCGCTTCACCTGCGGCGCCAGAGAATTCTGCAACAGGTGGAGCGAAGCCGGACCGACCCATCACATGGCGGCTGCTTCCGGACGGCATATTGATACGATCCTGAAAGTGGCAAAGATCTTTAATGTGCCGGTTGACATTATTACGCGCTGAGGAGGACGGAAAGATGAAGGATATTCTGACAGCTCCCTTTATGACGGAAATGATCCGCACGACGGCGAACATGTATGACCACGGCTGGGACGAGCGGAACGGCGGCAACATCAGCCTGATGCTGGAGGAAAACGAGGTTGCGGAATACCTGGATACGGGGAAGGTGCTGCGCACGATCCCGACCGGTTTTGCGGCGCCCGAGCTGGAGGGCAGGATTTTCCTGGTGACCGGCACCGGGAAATACTTCAAGAATGTGCAATATGCCCCGGAGGTGAACCTGGGCATTGTCCGGCTGAAGGAGCAGGGACAGCAGGCGGAGCTGCTGTGGGGATATGCGGACGGCGGCCAGTTTACCAGCGAATTCCCGGCCCATATGATGAGCCATGTGGCCCGGCTGAAGGTCAATCCGGAAAACCGGGTGGTCATGCACTGCCATCCGGCGAACCTGCTGGCGATGACCTATGTGCATGACCTGGATGAGCGGGCGTTTACCCGCACCCTCTGGCAGATGTGCACCGAGTGCGTGGTGGTTTTCCCGGACGGCGTGAACGTGCTGCCCTGGATGCTGTGCGGAACCAATGAGATCGGCGAGGCCACGGCGGAGAAGATGAAGACCGCCCGCCTGGTGGTGTGGAGCCTTCACGGAATCTACGGCGCCGGAAAGGACCTGGACGAGACCTTCGGCCTGATCGAGACCGCGGAGAAGGCGGCGGAGATTTACATGAAGATCGCGCACCTGCCCCGGATCAACACCATTACGGACGAACAGATGCACCAGCTGGAAAAGCGGTTCGGGATCCAGGCCCGGGAAGGCTACCTGGACTGACGGAATCCCGTTCCCGGGAATCAGGAATCCGGCGCCGGAGGTGGACAGAACCGGCAGGCATGGGTATAATAAGCTGATGGCGCCGGAATCAGTGCACGGCTGCCAAATGGAGCACAGGAGGCAGCTGCTTTTGAAAACAGAGTACAGGAAGGCGCTGGCGGCCGGATGCGCGGCCATGCTGGCCTTTGGAATCTGGACCCTGCTGGTCCGGTTTCTGGATGTACAGCCGGCGGGGGTTAACGGAACAGACGTGGGCTTCGCGGCGGTGAATACCTGGGTGCATCAGCTGACCGGCGAGCACCTGACGCTTTACCGCATCACGGATTTCGCGGAATGGCTGTGCATCCTGATCGCCGCGGGATTCGGCGCGCTGGGCTGCGTGCAGCTCTTTCAGCGGAAAAGCCTGAAGAAGGTGGACCCGGACCTGGTCCTGCTGGGCGTTTATTTCCTGGCGGTTCTTCTTTTCTATGCGGCATTCAATAAAATCCATATCAACTACCGGCCGTTGCTCATTGACGGCGAAATGGAGGAATCTTATCCGTCCTCCACGACGCTGCTGGTGCTCAGCGTGATGCCGGTGACTGCATTCCAGGTCCGGCGGCGGGCCGGCCGTTCCGCGGCCTGCCGGTGGGTCCTGGTTTTCTGCAGCCTGTTTGCGGTGCTCATGACCGCAGCAAGGCTGATTTCCGGCGTGCACTGGCTGACGGATATCCTGGGCTCTGTGATCCTCAGCGCCGGGCTGTACCTGCTGTACCGCGCTGCAGTGCTGCGGATGGACGGGAAAAAGGAGAAGCGGCAATGATTCGGAAACTTGTCCGGCAGATGCTGACAGCCCAGATTTTTTCGGCGCTGACGGTATCCCTCTGCCTGCTGATTGACAGCGTGATGATCGCCCGGTACCTGGGAGAGGAAGCGATTGCGGCCTACGGGCTGTCCAATCCGATGCTGCTGGCCATCGGCGCCATCGGCACCCTGCTGGCGGCGGGCATCCAGGTGACCTGCAGCAAGTCCCTGGGAAAGGGCCTGCAGGAGGAAACCAACGCGGAATACTCTTCCGCCCTGCTGTCCTCCGGGGCGATCTCCGGGGTTTTCCTGCTGGCGGCGCTGATTTTCGCCTCTCCGCTGGCCACGGTGATGGGGGCGGGCAAAAATCCGACCCTGCACGCGCTGACCCGGGATTACCTGGCAGGGTTCAGCATCGGCGCGCCCGGATCCATGGGCGCGCTGGTCCTGGTCCCGTTCCTGCAGATGGCCGGCCAGAGCAACCTGCTGATCGCGGCGGTGCTGACCATGACGGTGGCCGACGTGGTGCTGGACCTGCTGAATGTGTTTGTCTTCCACGGCGGAATGTTCGGGATGGGACTGGCATCCGCCGTCAGCTATTATGCCGCAATGGCCGTGAGCGCCATCTATTTCCTGTCGAAGAACAGCGTGTTCAGGTTCTCCGTCCGGGGGGTGACCTGGAAGAAGATCCGGGAGCTGTTTACCAGCGGGGTTCCCATGGGATTCAGCATGGCGGCCTCGGTGATCCTGATCTTCCTGGTGAACCGGATTCTGATCAGCCTGGACGGGGAAGGCGTCGGTGCGAGCGCCCTGGCGGCCTTCGCCGTGATCACGCCCATCGGAAACGCGGCCCAGTGCATCAATACCGGAATCGGCGGCGTTTCGCTGACCCTGAGTGGGATTTTCTATCATGAGGAGGACCGGAACGGCCTGTGGGAGGTCATCCGGCTGCTGTGCCGGTACGCGGCCGTGCTCGGGCTTTGCATGGGAATCCTGCTGGCGGTTTTTGCGCCGGCGTGCGTCGGGCTGTTTATCCCGGCAGCCGGGGAAACCCAGCGGATGGCAATCCTGGGGCTGCGGATTTTCGCGGCCGGGCTGATTCCCTGCTGCATCTGCAGCACCCTGAAAAACGCGTACCAGGCAACGAAGCGGATCCTCCTGACGGAGGTCGTCTCCCTGACGGAGGGAGCCCTGATGCCGGTGCTTGCGGCGTTCGTCCTGAGCCGGTTCCTGGGAGCCACCGGCGTATGGATGTACTATGTGGCCGGTGAAACGCTGACGCTGCTGTGCCTGGGGCTGTACATCCGCCGGAAAACCGGACGGATGCCCTGGCAGGACGGAGCATGCATGCTGCTGAAGGAAGACTTCGGCACCCGGCCGGAGGATCTGATGGAGGCGGATATCCATTCCCTGGAGGAGGTTACCGCCGCCGCGGAGAAGGCGCAGGCCTTCTGCCTTGAGCGCAGCCGGGACAGCCGCCTGGGCAACCGGATCGCCCTGTGCATCGAGGAAATGGCCGGGAACACCATCCAGCACGGATTCGGCGCGGACGGAAAGGACCATCACCTGTCCGTGCGCATCCTGCATAAGCAGAACTATTGGGTGCTGCGATTCCGGGATGACTGCGGCGCATTCGATCCGGTGCACTATATCCCGAAGGAGGGGCAGGACGCCATGGGAATCCATCTGGTGCTGTCCCTGGCGGAGGAGGCCCGGTATACGTATTCCATGAACCTGAACAACCTGGTGCTGAAGCTGCCGGAAGGAGCGGAGGCCAGGGGCTAGAGGTTAGGGGTTAATGAAAAAGCGGAGCCGGCGGCTCCGCTTTTTTGCGGGGGTGATTTTCCGGGAGGCGGAGAGGTGAATCCGCCTTTGCGTCAGAGGGCTTCGCGCAGAAGCATCAGCGCGTTCTGATGGCGAAGCTTGACGGCGCCGTAGCTCAGGCCCATCATTTTGGCAATCTCCGTCAGCGGTTTCCCATCGTAATAGCGAAGGACAATGATGTCCATCAGCTGCTGCGGAAGGGAGCGAAGGGCCTGGGCCAGCTCCCCGAGGGATTCCGCGTTCAGGAGATCCTCGTCCAGCTCGGAGTCGTCAGAGAGGTTTTCATCCAGCTCCTCCGACGGCCTGGACCGGCGGAAATGGTCAATGACCGTATTGCGCGTGATCGTGAAGATCCAGGTGCTCAGGGAGGCCTTCTCCGGGTCAAAGCCGTCGCTTTTCCGGAGGATTTTCTCCATGATCTCGGAGAAAATGTCATCCGCGTCCGCGGAGTTCCGTACGCGGGCGTGAATATATCCCCTGATCTTGCTGCCGTATTCCGTATAAACCTGCTCAATGCTGACGGCTGACATCCGACGGGTCATCCTTTTTGTCCGGCCGGGCAACGGTACTGCCGGCGGCATTCACCCATTCCATCTCGTCCATATTCAGCTCGCGGACGGCATAACGGGAATGGACAGAATCAATGACGCTCTGAAGCGCGGAATTGCCTTCGAACTTCTGGAAGTCGAAGAGGGTTTTCAGCTTACGCTCCATGAATCATCACTCCTTTCAGATTGATTTCACCGGTTTATACGGAACATGACGGCAGGGTGGCAGTTTTCATCCGAAAACCTTTTTCCGGCTGTCCGGCGCCTTCCCTCCGGGAAGATGACACTGGACAATTACGGAAGGATCAGTCATAATAATATCAAATTACCGTTCGGCACGCAACGCCCTGAGAGGAGTAAAAACATATGCAGAACGACCTGTTTCGGAAAAAAAGCCTGGAGCGGATTTCCTCGCCGGAGGAGATGCACGATTATATGCGGGTGACCAGCCCCCGCCTGTGGATGCTGCTGACCGCGATCGTGGTCCTGCTGGTCGGGTTTATCGTGTACGCATCCTCCACCACCCTGGAGAACACCCTGCCGCTGAAGGTGACCATTGAAAAGCTTGCGGACACGGATGAGGCGGGCAACGAAACAGGCGTTATCTCCTTTGTTTCCGCGGAGCTCCCGGTTTCGGAGAAGGACCTGGTCAATACCGGAATGGAGGTCCGGATCGGATCGGAAAAGGGAAAAATCAGCTGGATAGCCAGCAGCGGAGGGGATAAGCTGTCGCTGGTGATCGATATGGAGCATCCCTCGTTTCCATGGCCCGAAGGCGAACAGGACGCGGTGCTGGTGCTGGAGAGCACAAGCCCGATCAAGTTCCTGTGGAACTGATCAAGCCGGAACGGGTACCAAAGGGAAGCGGGGATAAGGATTGTGAAGAAACAGCAGAAGCAGCCCGTTCATCAGGGCGTGGCAAAGGTACCGGTGATCATGCAGATGGAGGCGCTGGAATGCGGCGCCGCCTGCCTGGCCATGATCCTGGCCTATTATCAGAAATGGATTCCGCTGGAACAGGTGCGCAGGGACTGCGGCGTGTCCCGGGACGGATCCAACATGAAGAATATCTTTCTGGCCGGAAAGAACTACGGAATGGATGCGCACGGATACCGGATGGAGGTCGAGAACCTGGTGAAGGACGGGACTTTTCCCTGTATTATTCACTGGGAATTCAACCATTTTGTGGTGCTGGACGGCTTTAAAGGAAACAAGGCGGTGATCAATGACCCGGCCCGCGGCGAGGTTCAGGTGCCGATGGAAGTGTTTGACGAGTCCTTCACCGGCCTGGTGCTGACCTTTACGCCTTCGGAGAGCTTTGTGCCCTCCGGGAAGCGGAAGAGCACCCTGACCTTTGCCCGCAAGCGGCTGAAGGGCGCGGCTCCGGCGGTGGTGTTCGTCATTCTGACGACCATGATTACCTCCCTGCTGGGCATAATCAATCCGGTGATGTCCCGGATCTTCCTGGACCGGCTGCTGACAGGACAGGCTCCGGAATGGCTGTATCCCTTTATATCCGTGATGATCGCCCTGGCGGCTTTCCAGCTGATCGTGCAGTGGTCGCAGGTGATTTACAGCCTGAAAATCAACGGGAAAATGGCGATTGAGGGCAACGCCGGATTTATGTGGAAGGTGCTGCGGCTGCCGATGGAATTCTTTTCCCAGCGAATGACCGGCGACGTGCTGCAGCGGCAGGGCACCAATGCGGGGATTGCCCAGACGCTGGTGGATACCGTGGCGCCGCTGGCGCTGAACACCGTGATGATGATTTTCTACCTGGTCGTCATGATGCGCTACAGCATCTGGATGACCCTGGTGGGCCTGGGATCCCTGCTGATCAACCTGCTGGTGGCCCGGCACCTGTCCAACAAGCGGGTGAACCTGACCCGGGTCCAGATGCGGGATGAAGGAAAGCTGATGGCTACCACCATGGCCGGCATCAGCATGGCGGAAACCATCAAGGCGTCCGGCGCGGAGAACGGATTTTTCCGGAAGTGGAGCGGCTACCAGGCGTCGGTGAATACGCAGCAGGTCCGCTTTGCGACGCTGAACGCCCGGTTCGGGCTGATTCCCCAGTTTATCAATACCGTCAGCAATTACCTGATCCTTTTCCTGGGCGTCCTGCTGACGATGGGCGGGAACTTTTCCCTGGGCATGATCGCCACGTTCCAGGGCCTGCTGGCCTCCTTTATGAACCCGGCTTCCACGCTGGTGGACGCGGGGCAGACCATCCAGGAAATGCGCACGGAGATGGAACGGGTGGAGGATGTGATGGAGTATCCGGACGACCCGGTGATGCAGTACGGGGCGGACACGCCGATGGAGGAGTGCGGCAAGCTCCGGGGCGAGGTGGAGCTGAGGCATGTGACCTTTGGATACTCCCGGCTGGGAAATCCCGTGATAACGGATTTCAATATGCATATGAAGCCGGGCAGCCGCGTGGCCATCGTAGGCGCCAGCGGATGCGGCAAATCCACGATCAGCAAGCTGATGACCGGCCTTTACCAGCCGTGGGAAGGCGAGATTCTTTTCGACGGAAAACCGATTCAGGAGATTCCCCGCAGCATTTTCACCGGCTCCGTGGCCATGGTGGACCAGGATATCGTGCTGTTTGAGGATACCATCCAGAACAATATCCGGATGTGGGACGGATCCATCGAGGATTTTGAAATCATCCTGGCGGCCCGGGACGCGCAGATCCATGAGGATATCCTGCAGCGGCCCGGCGGATACCGCGGCAAGCTGACCGAGAACGGAAAGGACCTGTCCGGCGGGCAGCGGCAGCGGCTGGAGATTGCCCGGGTGCTGGCGCAGGATCCGTCCATCATCCTGCTGGACGAGGCGACCAGCGCGCTGGACGCCAAGACGGAATACGAGCTGGTGAAGGCCATCCGGGATCGCGGAATCACCTGCATCGTGGTGGCGCACCGGCTGAGCACGATCCGGGACTGCGAC
>ODAI010235819.1_pt1 | contig 16275 bp, 12 predicted proteins | sample 1539321 | NCBI WGS metagenome assembly ODAI01 (sample SAMN02144231, study PRJEB22623) | gut metagenome | biome: sheep rumen | host: Ovis aries | place: New Zealand
GCGGATATACATCGTAAGGTGGATATTTTGGAGAAAGAGCTTTATGTGCAGGCGCGTTCGTATGAGGAGATTCTGGAGTTGGCGAAACAGCAGGAGGTGCGCATGGAGAATATTCCGGCAATCCAGCCTGTGCCCAATAAAGACCTCAAACGCATGGCTTCGGGCTATGGATGGCGTGTGGATCCTGTCTATCATATCCGCCGTTTTCACGAGGGTATGGACTTCTCGGCACCTGTCGGAACGGATATTTTTGCTACGGGAAACGGCGTTGTGACCTATTCCGGTTGGAGGCAAGGTTACGGTGAGACGGTAGAGATAGATCATGGCTTCCATTATACGACGCGGTATGCCCACTGCTCTAAACGGATCGTTCGGGTAGGGCAGAAGGTGAGACGCGGCGACGTGATTGCGCTGGTTGGCAATACGGGTAAATCTACCGGCCCGCACTTGCATTACGAGGTGCATTATAACGGCAGACCGGTTGATCCGAGGAACTATTATTTCTACGATCTTTCCCCGGAGGAATACGACCTCATGGTGCAACTCTCATCGAATATGGGTAACATGATGGATTAACCAATAAAAAACCCTTCCGGTTTCGGAAGGGCTTTTTCTTATCCTAAGCGGGATATTTTTTCCAACGCTTTTTCGTCAATGATCTGGATGTGTTTTCCTTCAATGCCGATGATGCCTTCTTGCGCGAACTGGCTGAGTGTGCGGATGGCGTTGCTGGTAGTCATGTTGCTCATGTTCGCTAAATCTTCGCGCGAAAGGAGCATCGCCAAAGTCTGACCGTCGGTTTCAAAACCGTAGTTCTTGAGCAGCAACAGGAGCGATTCTGCCAAACGTCCGCGGATGTGCTTTTGCGTCAGATTGACGGTCTGAATCTCCGAGAACGCCAAATCTTTTGCCATCATCAGCATCACTTCATAGCATAAAGCACCATTATTGCGGATGAGTTGGTTGAAAAACTCGCCTTTCATCCGATAAACCATGCTTGCTTCCAATGCGCTGGCGCTGGAGTTATACGGCTCGTTCGCTATCACGGCGCGATAACCGAATATATCAAAGGGCTTGAGTAAACGAATAATTTGTTGGCGCTGACCGATTCCTTCTTTATATATACGCACTTTGCCTTGCAAGAGCATCCACATATACTCCGATTTTTCTCCATCCATGTGGATGATTTCGTTCTTGGCAAGGTGTACTAATTCTACATTTTGAGTTACAAAAACCCGCTCTTCGTCAGTCAGGGTTTGCCATAAGGGATTGAGGTCCCAAATAGGCGCAAAATTTACTTCTTTTTCTTTCATGCTGCAAAATTACAAAAAAATTTGCATATATCAAAATATTTTTGTAATTTTGCACACAATTTTGTTAGAATTTATCAATTAACACCAAATATGAAAGTAAATTACTTAGAGTCCCGTCATATCGGACTCACACCGGAAGACGAAAAACACATGTTGCAAACCATCGGTTCCGAATCGTTAGAATCGCTTGTTCGCGAAACAATGCCGGCGGATATATTGCTGCCGGAAGAGATTGAGTTGGAGGAGCCTCTGACCGAGCAAAAGCAGTTGGAAAACGCCGAATGGATGCTCAATGAGAACCTGCTGTCCCGTGCGTTGATCGGGCGCGGATGGTACGGAGCGATCACGCCGGCGGTGATCCGTCGGAACATGTTGGAGAATCCCGTTTGGTACACTTCCTACACGCCGTATCAGGCGGAGGTGAGCCAGGGACGTCTGGAAGCGCTCTTTGTTTTTCAGACGATGATCAGCGATCTCACCGGCTTGCCTTTGGCGAACTGCTCCTTGCTGGACGAGGCTACTTCGGCGGCGGAAGCGGTGACGATGATGCGCAATCTCCGTTCGCGCGAACAGGTCAAGGCGAATGTGTGCAAAGTCTTTGTGGACGAGAAAATATGGCCGAACACCTTATCTGTATTGCGTACGCGCGCAAAGGGACAAGGAATTGAGATTGTTACCGGCTCGTATGCGGATTTCCAACCCTCGGAGGCTTTTTTCGGCGCGTTGGTGCAATGGCCTAACAGCGATGGTTCGGTGGAGGACTATGAGGCGTTTATCGACGATTGTCATGCGAAGGGACTGAAAGTGACCGTTGTGGCGGATCTCATGGCGCTGGCTTTGTTGAAACCGCTGGATGCCGATATCATGTGCGGTACGGCGCAGCGGTTCGGTCTGCCCATGGGCTTTGGCGGTCCTACTGCCGGATACATGGCTACGCGCGACGAGTACAAACGCGAGATGCCGGGACGTATCATCGGTCTGAGCAAGGATAAATACGGGCACCCGGCATATCGTCTGGCGCTCCAAACCCGCGAGCAGCATATCAAACGCGAGCGCGCTACTTCGAATATATGTACCGCCGAGGCGCTTTCTGCGATGATGGCGGGTATGTACGGCGTTTATCACGGTGCGGAAGGAATACGTCAGATCGCAGAGGGCATTCACGGCAAGGCGGTGTATCTGAGCGAGATGTTGCAGGCGTACGGTTATAACCAGGAGAACGCAGAGTTCTTCGATACGCTCAAGATCACACGCGATGAAGAGGGATGGATGGAGCGCGTGCAGGATATAGCCGTGTCCAAAGAGATACATCTCTACTACGATCCGCAAGGATGGATTGGTGTTTCGATGGATGAGACCGTCGATCTCGATACGATGAACGACCTTATCGAGATTTTCGCAATAGCCAGCGGAAACCTGCCGCAATACGAAGAATCGGAAGAGGTGTTCGAAGGTCTTTGGGCGATTGACGAGAGCCGCACAAGAGAGGTGGATTATTTGCAGGCAGACGTCTTCAAACGCTATCATACCGAGACCGAACTGATGCGCTATCTGAAACGTCTGGACCGCAAGGATATATCTCTCGCTACGTCGATGATTCCATTGGGTTCGTGTACGATGAAACTCAATCCGGCGGCGGCGATGATCCCTATTACGTTCAATACGGCGATGAGCGTTCACCCTTTGGCGCCCGAGTTCGAGACCCGCGGTTATGTAGCGATCATGGACCAGTTGCGCGAGCAGTTATGCGCCATCACGGGCTTTGATGCCTGTACGTTCCAACCGACGTCCGGCGCGGCAGGCGAATATACCGGTTTGGTGGTGATCCGTGAGTACTTGCACCGCCAGGGACAGGATGCACGCAAAGTGCTGCTCATTCCCGCTTCGGCGCACGGAACCAACCCTGCTTCCTGCGTGCAGGCGGGATTCACGCCGTGCGTGGTCAAGTGCGATGAGTCCGGTAATACCGACCTCGCGGATTGGAAACAGAAGGCGGAGGAGAACAAAGAGATCCTCGCGGGATGTATGATCACGTACCCTTCTACGCATGGTATCTTCGAGCAGGCTATCCGCGAGATGGTGGACGCCGTGCATGCGAACGGTGGTCTGGTCTATATGGACGGCGCGAACATGAACGCGCAGATAGGATGGACGAACCCTGCCTTTATCGGAGCGGATGTGTGCCACTTGAACCTGCATAAGTCCTTTGCTTCGCCTCATGGAGGCGGCGGTCCCGGTGCAGGAGCCGTTTGCTGTGCTGCCAAACTGGCGGACTGCATGCCTTCCGAGGATCTGAACCGCGTCTCTTCCGCGATGTACGGTAATGCCAACATGGCGTTGATCTCATGGGGTTATATCACGATGATGGGTGCTGAGGGACTCCGTCACGCTACGGCTGCGGCTATCCTCTCTGCTAACTATATGGCGAAGCGTTTAGGAGATGCGTACGGTATCGTTTATACCGGCAAGAACGGTCGGGTAGGGCATGAGCTGATCTTGGACTGCCGTCAGTTCCACGCAATCGGCATCACGGAATCGGATGTGGCGAAACGCCTCATGGACTATGGCTATCATGCGCCGACACTCTCTTTCCCGGTTCACGGAACGCTCATGGTAGAGCCTACCGAGAGCGAATCTTTGGCGGAGATTGACCGTTTCTGCGATGTCCTCTTGCAGATCCGGCAGGAGATAGCCGATGTCGAGTCCGGAAAGGCGGATAAGACGGATAATGTGCTTCTGAACGCACCGCATCCGGAATACGAAGTGGTCGCGGACGAATGGACGCACACCTATTCACGTAAACAGGCGGCATATCCTACGCCCTGGGTCGAGCAGACCAAGTTCTGGTGCCCGGTCGGACGCGTCGATAACGGTTTTGGTGATCGTAATTTAATAGCTAAATTTGCATGACAGAAAAGAAACAACAACCTATGTCCGAACTCCGTGAACATCTGAGTGCGTATCGCCGCACGTTGCCCTGGATAACACTCAAGGAGTTGCTGATGATTGTCCTTTGTACGATCCCGTACGCCCTGACGGTCAACCAACTGTTGGTGCCGCACGCGATCGTCGGAGGTGGGGTAACGGGTCTCTGTGAGATCATTTATTTCGCAACGAAGACATACATCCCTATCTGGCTCAGTAGTGCAACCATCAATATCGCGCTGCTTATTATTGCTGCAATCACGGTAGGTCGTCGGTACGCCGTCAGGACTGTGTGGGGTGTTATGTGGCTCACGATTTGGCTCAAAGTGATTCCTATCGCTTCGGTGCCGCTGTTGACCGATTCGTTTATGGCGGTGGTGATCGGAGGACTGTTCACCGGCTGTTTCTTAGGCATCTGTTTCCTCAATAACGGTTCTACCGGTGGTACGGATATTATCGCGATGATTGTTAATAAGTACCATCACCTGCCCATGGGGCGTGTGCTCCTTATGGCGGACATGTTGGTGATCTCTTCGGCTTTCTTCCTGCCTACTATCCAGGCAGCGGGTATGCAGGGCGCGATTGAGAAGATCCTTTTCGGTCTCACTTACACTTTCATGTGTTCTACGGCGGTGGATTGGATTATGAACCGAATGAGACAATCTGTGCAGTTCATGATCTTCTCCACCAAGGCGGATGAGATCGCTGAGGCTATTATCTCGCAGGCGCATCGCGGATGTACTTTGTTGAATGGAGAAGGAGGGTATCACAAGCAGCCTATGAAGGTCGTTACGACCATTGCCCGTTCCTATGAATCGGCTACGATTTTCCGTCTTGTGCGGGCGATTGACCCAAAAGCTTTTGTCAGCCAAAGTCAAGTCCGGGGTGTCTTCGGACAGGGCTTTGACCCCATGCTCTATGGCGAATAAAAATTATCAATTGTGAATTGTGAATTGTGAATTGTGAATTCTAAATTATCCCCCATATCCTATGTCAATCCCCACAATGCGCCTACTGAGTCCATGACGCGTACGGTTTTCAAGTACCTGGCGATCATCTTTGGTATTTTCCCCATGGCGCTGATGGTCAACTGGGTCTTGCTTCCTCACGCGTTTGTTGGAGGTGGTCTGACGGGTATCTGCTCAATCATTTATTACTTGACCGCAGGCTGGTTCCCCGAGCTTTTTCCCGAGTACGGGGGCGCTATTCCTGTGTGGCTCACTACCTTCCTTTTCAATGCCATTCTGCTTCTCATTGCGGGGTTCACGATTGGCTGGCGCTTCTGCCTGAGGACGATGGTGGGCGTGGCGGCGATCACGGTTTGGTATAAGGTCATTCCTATTCTGCCGGAACCGATTATCGAAGACCCGTGGTTAGGCGCTATCGTCGGTGGTTTTGTCTTCGGACTCAGTCTCGGCGTCGTGATTGCTTGTGACGGTTCTTCCGGGGGGACGGATATTGTGGCGATGATTGTCAATCATTACCGCGATGTCTCCGTCGGTAATATCATGATGCTTTGTGATATACTGATTATCCTTTCCGCTTTCTTACTGCCTGTGCCCGAACGCATGTTGGCGGAAGGCACCAACGTGACCTATATCCAGATCAAGCGTGTTCTCTGCGGTCTGTGTATGACCGTCTCTTATACCATGGCGGTAGATTGGTTGATGGGACGTCTCCATCGTTCGGTTCATTTCATGATCTATTCCTCCCATTATGCCGAGATCGCTACGGCGATCAACACGTTGGTTAACCGTGGTGTAACGGTTTTGGACGGTACAGGATGGTATTCCCAGAAACCGGTCAAGGTCATTTCCGTCTTGGTGCGCAAGCCTGAGAGTTCAATGGTTTTGAAGATTGTGCATGATATTGACCCCGATGCGTTTGTCTCTTTTGCGGATGTAGGCGGTGTCTTCGGTTCGGGCTTTGACAAGATCAAAACCAAATCCCATTGATCCACCCAATTTTGCAGCTTTATGGCTGCATAAGGTACAAAAAAAATTTTGACATATACAAATTTTTCGAGGAGAATCGTTTGAGAAAGTGGATTTTGTATGAAAAAACGAACCAACAAGTAATTCTTGTCAGTTCGTTTCTAATATCATCCACGAATAGTGAGGCGGATGGGAGTGCCACGTTGAAAGGCCTTTTTGAGCCGTTCGTAGAGGCGGTCATAAGTGGCTTGCGATTGGGTTACTACCCCCGGAAGGAGTTGCTTGCCAACTATGATCTCGTCGTGCTTCAACGAAAGCGCGCCATCGCCGTGACGGAAACGGCACACCTCACCCCGCCCCTCTCCCAAGGAGAGGGAGGAAAAACAATCTAATGATGAAATGATGTATTCACCAGCGGGCAGGTGGCGGTTCGAATGCTCAACCGTATCGCATATTCGTTTGCGGTTGATATACAGGTGACCGTCTATGCCCCAAGGCTTGTGTTCTTGTCTGATAATTATAATTTCCATAACTTTTAACTTTTAACTTTTAACCTTACTGGCGTACCATGCTCCGAAGTCTTTGAAGCCACTTGGCAGTTGGTGGTGAACCAGTTGCGGGAGGCGTTCTCGGAGTTCAAGGAAGAGTTTCTCACCTGGTTTGTCTTGGTCGGGGAACATGTGGAGGTTTAAGCCCCGTAAAGGTTCCAAATCTTTCTCCTTCAAGAGCGTTGCCGAGGGGATGGCAATCGCTTTCTTTCCGGAGGATAACATCGCCCAACAATCCGAACAGCCTTCAGTTATCCATAGTTCCTCGTTTGGCGCCAAGTAGCGCAAGATTTGGAGATTGTAGATATGGCAGTTGCTTCCTCGTGGGAACTTGAAACGCGGTTTGTCTTCCTTGCCCAAGTACCGGCTCTGTACGCTCATCAGACGACCATCTCTGTCATAGTACGGGATGAGGAGTGAAGGTGCGTCGTAGAAGGGTTTTCCATAGCGCCAGCAAGGACTTGGCCAAGAGATGCTGCTGAGGTTACTCCATGCGATTACTTGCGGATTTAAATGACGTTCGTCGAACAAGAATCGCCTTGCTTCGTCGTTTAGAACACGTGGCTGAACGAGCGTGGAGAGCCATTCTAAATCAGGCGGATATTCTTTCTTTGGCTTGACAACCGGTTTGCGTTCTTCCAATCGCCAATCTCCATCCAGCCATAGTACCGCATCACGGAAACCGCAGTTGCGCATATTCCGAACGAGGTCTATTACTCCCCCATGAGCATCACAGACATAGCATCTGTAGTGGTTGCGATAGGTGTTGAACGTGAGGGATGGACGGCTATCATCATGGAAGGGACAGAGAGCTTTGTGACGCTCTACCCGGATGCCGAGGCGCTCTGCCACGTCCTCAATGGGCGTGGCTTCGATGCCTTCGATAATCATTCGATCAATCATGGTTGGCCTCCTTTCGAACCTTGCGATAGGTATCCTTATCTACCTCTTCTATGACGCGGAGTTTCTTCCATTGGGAGAGGAAGACCTTAACAGGCGTAGTTTTGCCTTGTTGTTCAAGGAGCGCACGCAGTTGTTCACGGTTGAACGTGTCGGTCAGTTGGTCATAGAGGATGTTCCTTGGACCGGGTCTATTCTCGTTCTCACGCTTGGTGTTCAGTTCCTCAAAACGTTTGCCCCAGCGCTCCAACATGCCGTCCAGAATATAATCCGCCATAAAGAGATAGATCTGACGGACGCGCTTCTGGATGACCTCCGGAGAAAGTGCAACCCCGGAGCGCATCGACCATCCATGGTCGATTTTATTCTCCTCTGCTTCCAACTCGGCCCCCTGGGAGCGCATCGACCATATATGGTCGATTTTATTCTCCTCTGCTTCTAACTCGGCCCCCCGGGAGCGCATCGACCATCCATGGTCGATTTTATTCTCCTCTGCTTCTAACTCGGCCCCCTGGGAGCGCATCGACCATACATGGTCGATTTTATTCTCCTCTGCTTCCAATTGATACAAATACTGACATAAGGCGGCGACGCGGAACGCGGAAACGGAGGAACGTTTCCTGAACACATCGAGCGCACGATTGCCGCTCAAACTCGCTTCCTTACCTTTGGCACGCACCCATGCGCAGACGGTTTTGTCGAGCCATGCCGTGTCCAGTTGGACGGTGGGCATCAAGCCGCCATCGGCATCGTAGGTCTCGTCCATCAGCCGTTTGAGCATGCGGTCGATATGCGCCTTTTGCTCCGGCGTGTAGGGCGTGAAGATAGCTCCGTCTTCTCCTATACTCTCGTCCAGACGGCATAGGATCGTGCGCGTGATGTTACCGCCTTCGATGGCTTTCTTGTCGAAATAATCGTCAATCGCCGAAGGCGTAGCGCAGAACATCGAGCAGATATTGATGTCCACGATGGCGCTATAACTGTTATCGCTCGCGAAATCAATACCGAACTCACTTCCGAGATCGTAGGCGGTACGCATGATGGTTCTTAAATTGCTGTACCCGTTCTTGCCGGCATCCGTCACTTGCGCGAGCTCTTCGGCGAACATCCAGAACGTGAGGGTATCCCCAAACACCCTTTCGTACATATCCGCACGCTTCGTGAGGACGGTCTTGGAGATAGTAGGCGGCACGACACGGATGGTCGTTTCCGGTTCTTCCTCCAGTTTCTCGTTCGCCTTACGGCGCTTCTTCTTGTCGCGATACTCCTGCTCCAACCGACGCATGGCCTTGTCGCGTGCTTTGAGGGTATCGTTCATGATGAGTCCTTCGATGTCGGCAGCAAATGACTTACCCGAACTCTGCGCTCCCTCGATGAGCACTTGCAACAGCAGGGCACTCAGGCGCGAGTCGAAGAAGTACTTGAGTCGTACTCGTGGGCACATAGCGCATAGCGCAGCCAGACAAGCTATGAAAGCAGCCACCTTGCGGTTCTTCGGCGCGTTCCCCACGACCTGCCGGATGATCTCCGGCAATTCGTGGTCTTTAATCAAACTAACTACTTTTTGCATAAGCCTAATACTTTTTGAGCCGTTTTGAATTCGGTGGTGATAGCATTACCGATACGTACGGCGTTGAAGCCATCACCCATCTCTAAGTTCTTCAGATGCACTTGATAGTGCCCGTTCTTGTCCAGGTGGACGTTGATGTACTCACCTTGCCACACCTTCGGATTACGCGTCCAACGTACAGGAGACAGCTCAACGAACTCAAACTGCTCGTCCTCGACTACCATCGTTAATACCCCCGGACGACCTTCGCCCTCGCGTAGATGGCTCTTACGCGTGTACGTTTTTAAATTGGTGTCCAGATAGTTTTGCGATACATTCTTTTCTGTAGGGGGAATGGTTGCAATTAGCCCCGATTTTTTCTTTGCCATAATCTTAACTTTTTAGGCGGTTAATGAATTATGACAAAAGGCCTTTTGTCTGCTGCCTGCCCCAAGCAGGTCAGCGTGAAATTTCGATGCAAAGGTACTGCTTTTGGAAAGAAGCGCCAAACATGCCTATTTTTTTCTCTAATTAGGCACGTTACAAATAATGGGCAATCCTCTCGGACTGCCCATTAAACAAGGGATTATGCGGAATAAACAAAAATGTTACGTGCGCAAAAGTGCCTATTTAATTATAAAAACTCGCACGCACATCTCCTACATACATCGAAAACATATCATCAGATTGAATCATCCTGTTAAGTGCATTACCATGCGCCTTTTCTTTGACGCTGATGGATAAACCACAATTTATAATGAAACGGGATAACGAAGTACCTCCGGCTTTCGCCATTAACATATTTTTTTCTTTCCATATTCGATAGAAACAAACGGCAACTTGATTGACACGATTGTCCCAAGCGGCATCTACATCATCTTCACGCATTTTGTGTTTATTGATAAAGGACAGGAAGCGTTCTGTTTCACATTGTGCCGTTTCTTTATCCCTAAACACAGTCGTCTCTTTGGGACCTCTTTGACTATTTTGTTCTGCTTTCTTTGCTTCCTCTGATTCCCATTCTGCTATGTGCAGACCTATCTCATCAAAGAACGCATCCTTGTTACATATCACTACCTTCTTTTCAAATTCATTTAATTCCCATATACCGAACAATTCTTTCTTCTCTATATATGGCCAATCTTTTTTGAAACGTTCCACTATTTCCGTTACTCTCGCTACCCCGAGTTTATTGGCGATAAATTTTAGTTGCTGTATCATGTCATCTGAACGAAAATACTTAAAAGATGCTTGCAATAATTTGTCCCACAACACGATCTTTGGTAGCATGTGATGATAACGCCACAAATAAAAATTCTCATTATATTCTGGAAGATTATCAGCAAACCATAATATCCCTTGTGCACTTAAATCCCTACAGAATTGATATCTGTCTTCATCAACACACATATAAGGAGGCTCTACTTCTTTTGCCACTTTACCGGATACTGCACAGTATTCTGCTACCTCCTCTGTCGGAACCCATACCAAAGGAGTCGTGAGCAGGTGCTTAATCTTATGGATCGCTTCATAATCGTAATGATAGGTCACACGCTCCCAATCTACTTGATCTTTTTGGGCATACAATTGCTCTATCAATAAGTGACCAATCAAGATGTCTCTCCCATTGATAAAATCATACTCTGTATAAAATAGACCTGTCTTTTTGTCTTTTATTAAATCAATATCATAACACACATGACTTATATCTTTATCTCGTTGCGCATAAATAGCACGCATATCCTCTATACTAAGGAGATATGAATTGTACTCTTTCGCAATAAAATCTTCTGGATAGTAGCCCGACAATGAGTCAATGTATTCGCTTCTTGTTTCAAACTCTATTTTCATATTATTTCGCTAATTCTTGATACATTTTAAATAATTCTGCCACGCACTCGCTCTCGCTCATCTTTGTGCTAAATCCGTATGCAGCCATGACCGCACGGTCGTTTTCCTGATGCGCCTTGCGCAACTCTGGCGGCATAGTAACCTCATCATACAGATCCGCAAGCGAGCTATCCGGATATTTGGCACGCGCATCCAAAATGGCTTGTGCTGTTTGCTCTATCTTTGCCTTCTGCTCCACCGTCGGTTCACACCACGGGAAGTTGTTATAGACGATATCTTTGGAGTAACGATAACGCATTTCAAGACGCCCGCACACCACACGCATCCAAGCCATGTGGACATTAGAGGTAAGCACTCCGAAATGATAGAGAGAGGCATTCGGGATGATGAAATTTAAATCAGTAGATATAGTTTCCTTGTTTAAGAATCCTATGGGCACATATCTACGTCTCTCGGAACTAACTTTCGGTACGACTATAAAAGTATCCGGATTATTTGTTTCTCTAAAAAGATGTGGTGTAAACGCTAATTTTTGTCTTCCGGCATCTGGAGAACTCTCCCGAGCAAGTTTACATGCCTCGATACGTTTCAATACCTGCGGCATTTTTCTCAATTCAGCAGGACTAACACCCACCAACCAAAGACAATATCTTTTCTTGTTATTTATAAATTCCTCAGAACCAAGTAGCTTTTTTATATAAGGAATTGCAGCCGGTTCTTTAGCGATAAACTCATCATAATCCTCTGCCTCGATAATCAGATGACCACCATCTGCGGGACGGTTTCCCGTGGTCATTTCCGGTATATTACACAGGGGCTTAGAGCGACTATCAATCCATGTATCCGGCGCGTCTATCAAATATGCGTTTATATTTGTCGCAGATATGGATTGCACATCGGAGATGTAGATACGTTTCGTATTATTACCCGAAACAGAAAAACCGATGATGACACAATGGACATGGGCTTTAATATCTGCTTCACTATCCCAACGGAAGGTACGATATGCAAAATCTATATGGATACCAAAACGATCAAAAAGTGGCTTCCATATAGCCGCTACTTGCTCACCTTGTGTGATGGAGTTGGTAGATACAAGCGCAGCTTTGATGGCGGGATTGACCTGCATGAGTCGGGAGGCTTTCCAATACCATGCAGCTACATAATCAATCTTGCCGGCTGTCTTGTATGGCTTGCCCTTTTCGTCCACATAGATAGAAAGCATATCCTCCTTTTGTTCCTTATTTTGGAAACCATACCCCACGAAAGGCGGATTACCCATGATAAAATCCAACTTCTCCGGCGCAATCACCTCTCCCCAATCGATCCGTAGCGCGTTACCTTCTTTGATATTATGATACGCTTTGAGCGGTAACGGCTCGATATTAAATTGCACGAGTTTGGCTGTCTCTTGGAGCATCTGCTGCTCGGCTATCCAAAGGGCGGTAGTCGCTACCGATACCGCAAAATCGTTAATCTCAATACCGTAGAACTGATGAATATCCACCTTAATAGGGTCAGCAAATTCGCCAATAACCGCTTGACCTTTATTGCGCAACTTAATTACCTCATTCTCCAAACGGCGCAAACTAACATAACTCTCCGTCAAGAAGTTACCACTACCACAAGCCGGATCAAAGAAAGTAAGAGACGCTATCTTGTCTTGGAACGCATCTAATTTCTGCCGTTGTTGCTTCTCTTGCGGGATAGCCTTTATCGCCTCCAACTCATCTTTGAGGTCGTCCAGAAAAAGCGGGTCGATCACCTTATGGATATTGGCGATACTCGTATAGTGCATACCTCCCGAACGACGCGTGTCGGGGTTAAGGGTCGATTCAAAGATCGCGCCGAAGATAGTCGGGCTAATATCATTCCAATCGAAATCATCCGATGCCTTGGCAAGAATCAGTTCCTTGAGTCCCTCGGTAAACTGCGGTATAATCAGCCGCGCATCATGGCTGAACAATCCTCCATTCACATAGGGGAATTTCTTGAGCGATTCATCCATATACGGGTCGCGGTCAGGGATATCCGTGTCCAAGACCTCAAACAGATCTATCAAAGCCCGACGCATGTCCTTTGCCGGATATTGCGCCAAATAATCATGGAAAGCCGTTTTCGAACCAAACAAATGGGCATCCTCCGCATACAGACAGAACACCAACCGCACGCACAAGATATTGAGGCTTCGGAGCGTCTCCGGCGCATTGGGTTCGATATACTGCTTCAAGAGCGCATCATATATCTCTCCCACCAATTTGCCCGCCTCTTTAGAGACTTTCTCCTCTTGTTTGATGTGTTCGTTACCCTGATCCACCAAGAACCGCAAACGGTCGTACTCCTTCTCCAAATGAGCGAGTTGGATCTTCTGCGGTTCGTCATTCGGGTGCTCCAAGTCATAGACCCACCATTCCGCAAAATTGCAGGTCACAATCCATCGCGGACGCTGGCTGTTAGGCAACGAATCGGCATAACGTTTCGCCTGTTGGAAGGGATTGAGGAAATTGTTATCGGATTGTTTGATCGCTTCGCCGAGGTTCTTACCCAACGATTTCTGCTCTATCATCACCTGGGTCTCCGGGATACGGGCATCCACAAAAGAGGTGTGATCTAACTGCACCTGCTGCTCAAACTGAATGAACTGTTCCGGGTGCTCAATCCCGAAAACCTGATTCAGTAGGGTTAACCAATAGGTCTGGCTTTCGCCCTTTTCATAGCCTTTGCTTTGCCAGAATTCTGAAAATGCCTTTGCGGCTTTCTGTTGTTGTATAGGTGTCATAGTCATTATTATTTTGCATATTACCGAGCGTACCAGCCATCCATGGCTGGTTATATATCTCTCCCGAGCGTACCAGCCATATATGGCTGGTTATATATATATCCTATCCCGTACACATCCTCCGTATCATCGCGTTCAGCGCCAAGAAATGGTAGCGCTTTGCGGTATGCGGTATTTCCCCTGTTTTGGCATATACCTCCGACTCTATCTCTTTATCCTCAAACAAACCCTGGCCGGGTTCTATCAACAAAAGTTGACCCGACGCACAGGCTTCGAAATAGACGCCCTGCGGCTTATAGTATTTCGCATGCGGACTATCCGCTGCAGGGAATCCTTCGTTCAGCAACACCACCAACGGATACCCTGCCTCGCGGACAGCCCTGCATATCTGTTTCTCACCTTCAGAGATACCTGCACTTACCCATACCACACCGCGCTCCGCTAACCGCAAACACTCCGCTTTCTTTTGGTCTATCTCCGCCTGCGTGAGCGTACGCGAACATTGGAGCATCTCCCGCATCGGATGATCTTTGAGAAACTGTTGACCGAGGGTCGTACAGGTAAAACCCGCAACCTCTACCGCCTGCCTTAACCGGAATAACTCCGGATTCGCCCGTTTAATCGCAGCCCGACGGGGGTTGTCATAGACGTACCGGATGGCGGTCTCTATTTGTCCTTCCCGGAAACAAACGGTATCGTCATAATTATCATCAAAAAGCGGTACCACTCCTATCTTTGCATAGTACTCCTCGCGCTGCCTATGGGACATACGCGACAGTTGCGCCCGCTGTTCATCCGTGAGCGTCGTGCCTGCATCGCCACTCCTGAGTGTCGTGCCCGCATCGCCACTCCTGAGTGTCGTGCCCGCATCGCCACTCCTGAGCGTATCGACCATATATGGTCGATTTTTTCTTCTCCATTCCTGCGTACAAGCGATCTTGAACCCGCGTATGATCTCGCCGAGAGTCACATCCATCTCGGCATCTACGCGTAGTATTCCATGAAAATGATCGGGCATCACCTGATGAGCCGGCACACTAATCTTGCGACCGTATTGGCTATGATAATCCGGTAGCGCTAACCATTGTTGCTCTATATAGCGCCCCATGTCAGTTAAGTCCACATGAGGTGCCGGCTCTGTACGCAACTCACCGAACACCTGCCGGTGCTCATGCGCCACTATCGTTATCAAATAAGTACCGGTCCATCGGTAGTTATTCCAACTCGCATGGGGTCTATGTGATGCGTGATGATTATTCATTTTTCGTTCTGCGCCAAATTTAGCGCAAAGGTACTAAAAAATTCTGACATACGCAAATTATCTTATCATTATTTTTTCCATAGAGCGCCCCAGCCATATATGGCTGGTAGTATAGTATACATATCTGGTAATATAGTATACATATACATGTCTGGTAGTATAGTATACATGTCTGTTATATATCCCATTCCCCCATTGAGTGCCCCAGCCATACATGGCTGGTCTATATTACCCCAAAAGGTTAAAAGTTAAAAGTTAAAAGTCTGCGATTTTACTTTTCACTTTTAGCCATTGATACCTTTACTCCCGAGAAGTTAATAGTCTCTTTCCATAATGAGATATCGCGCGCACACGAATTGCATTTGCAAATTCGATAACTTTTAACTTTTAACTTTTAACCCGGTTATAGAACTTCTTTCTGGACTATGCTGCATATTGGGGGACAAATGGCACAAGTCAGGGGACAAAGTATTGTGTATGTCACAAAAAAGCAGTACCTTTGCATCGGAATTCGGAAGAGCCTTTAGATTCATGCTTCCTACATGCAGGCGCGCAGCATATCTCAAGCATATCTCGAGCATCTTTTCAGTCCGACCAAGAAGCTTCGTTTATTTTGCCGGATATTATCCGGCGCAGTATTAACCACCGCCCGCATGGTCTATATATCGACCAAGCTTGGGCGATCAAAAAACACCTTAACTATGGCAAAGTACAAACCTATTGACATGGTGGACCACTACCGAGGAAAAATCTGTTCACATTCGGACACCTATTTCCAGAAACGTGGCAAAACCCTTTGCACGGGAAAAATCTGCAAACCGCGAAACCTTGACAAAGACCCGTACTCGTCCGCTGAGATTGCGGTACACAACAAGTTCTCGCAGGTCATTGAAGCAATCAAATCCCTCACTGAGGAGCAGAAAGCCGCTTACAAAACCGCTTTCGAGAAACAGAGCAAGTACACCTCCTTGCGTGGCTACATCTTCGCTCAGGAGTACGCCAAACTCGGCAACTAAAAGAACGCATCAGCCATACATGGCTGATCTAACCCTAACCAATTTATTAACCCCGCCCGCATGGTCTTTGTATCCGCCAAGTTTGGCGGATCCCTGCATCGACCAAGCTTGGGCGATCAAACAAACCTTATTATTATGGGAAAAGTAGTTTTTGAAGACCCGGTACATCACATTTCGGGCAAGATCAGTAAGAAATTCC
>ODAI014021535.1_pt1 | contig 16275 bp, 10 predicted proteins | sample 1539321 | NCBI WGS metagenome assembly ODAI01 (sample SAMN02144231, study PRJEB22623) | gut metagenome | biome: sheep rumen | host: Ovis aries | place: New Zealand
GCGAGCACGTGTTCTCAAGGCCAGAGCGATTCAGAATGAGCGGTTTAAGCATAGCCGCTTGGTCCATTGCAATGCGATGATGAATACCAAGATGGTGCGTACCTATTGCGTTCTGGATGCGGAGTGCGACCAACTGCTGGAACTCACGATGACCAAACTGGGTCTCTCTGCCCGTGCGTATGACCGTATCCTGAAGGTAGCCCGAACGATTGCGGATATCGAAGGAGAGGAGCGGATCCAAAAGAAACATCTGTTAGAGGCTATCTCGTACCGATCGCTGGACAGAAGCAATTATTTTGGATAATAAATTTACGTTTTTTCTTGCATATATCGAAAAAAAAGCAGTAAATTTGCAGCGTAAAAAGAAATAACATGAAAAACAAACTCACGAATAGGTTTTTGAAAAGGATACTCTTTTGTGTCATTCTGCTATGTGGAGTACCTTCCATGACCATGGGAAAACCGTTGTCTGTCAATGATTCGTTACTGCAGGTTTACATGTCCGAGATCAAGCGATCGAATGAGTATCTGTCCGTTCGTCAGCAACGGATAGACACCTTGTTGGAACAGCGCCGTAACCAATGGAGCTCATGGAAAGACCTATATCGCGTGAACTGCCTTTTGGCTGCGGAATATCGTCCATATCGGTGTAAGGAGGCCTTGCGCTATTACCAGATGAACGTTCAGTTAGCGCGTGAGGTCGGCAACCGTGATTGTTTGGCAGAATCGCTGACGGACTTGGCTTATCTGTTAGCGAGTGCAGGTGTGTATCATGAGGCTTTCAGTACCATTGCCTTAGTGGATACGGCGTCTTTGTCGGAACAGGCCCGTGTGGCTTATTACCGCTGTATGTACCACCTGCACGGTGAAGCCGGCTTCTATGGCGGATTGGAAACGTATATGGAGGAGCATCGCGAACAGCGCGACCGGTATTTTCAACTGATCATGGAGAATATTCCCGATACGGGCGTGCTCTACCTCAGTCTTCGCGAGAGTTATGCCCGCGAACACCTGGACGCAGACGTTGCAATGATGTATAACCGCATACTCTTGCAATCAGTCCGTCCCGGATCGCCGGAATATGCGTTGTATGCCTATTGTCGGTCGGATATATACCGATTCATGAACAAAGAGGACGAGCAGTTAGAGTGGTTATTGCGTTCGGCCTTGGACGATGTGCGGAATGGAATCACCGATAACGGCAGCAGTTGGATGGTGGCGGAGATACTCTATCATCGCGGCGATATTCAGTCCAGTTATGAGATCATCCATTATTCGCTGGCCAACGCCTCTTTCTATGATGCCAGCTTGCGTATCTGGCAAATCAGTCCGCTTGTCAATATCATCTCCACCTCTTATCTGGTTCATCAGCGCGAGCTCAACAGTCGTCTGGTCTGGGCCTTGGCGTGCAGTATCCTGCTGGCATTGTTGTTGATGCTGGCGATTCTGCTGTATGTCAAGCGCACCCGACGTATTCATCTACAGAGCCGTGAGATTGAAATCCTGTCGAATGACCTGCGCAAAGCCAATGAGCAGTTGCAGCGGACCAATTATGCACTATTGGAGTCCAACCACGTCAAGGATGAGTATATCGGTCATTATCTCAATCTCTATTCCGACTATCTGGATAAACTGCGCAAGCAAGTGAAAGACCCTGCTTTTACACAATCGGAAATAGATCGCTTCTATCGGGAGTTCGACACGGCCTTTTTGAGTATTTACCCGGATTTTGTGGCCAACTTCAACCAACTGCTGCGCGAGGAAGGACGAATTTTGTTGCGCAAAGGAGAACTGCTCAATACCGAATTGCGCATTTATGCCCTCATCCGATTGGGGATAGACAACAGCGTGAATATATCCCGTCTGCTGCGTTATTCGGTCAACACCATTTATAATTACCGCGCGCGTTTGAAGAACCTTGCAATCGACCGAGATGCCTTTGAATCGCAAGTTCAGCAGATAGGGACGTTCACAAAGTGACACTTCTTATTCACTTTTTTTAGTCGTTAAATGACTGAAAATAAGTGAGTTGTGTTTTTGGTAATTCACATATTTACTTTGCGCGGACTATATGCATTTGCGCATTTGAGATAAATGTAGTACCTTTGCACCGCCAAATGGATTTACTAACTTAAAAATCTAAGAGTATGAGAAAATTTTTTACAGTCGTTATCGTTTTATGTCCGCTGTTGGCCCTGACGTCGTTCGCCCAAGTGAAGGTGAGCGGTACGGTGATGGACAACGGGCATGAAGCCATCATTGGTGCCAGCGTCATGGAACGCGGGACGACCAATGGCACGGTGACGGATTTGGACGGACAGTTCACATTGGACGTCTCGTCACCCAATGCCGTTTTGGTGTTCAGCTACGTCGGCATGCAGACGAAAGAGGAGAAACTGAACGGACGCAGTCAGTTGACCGTCACCCTGACGGATGACAACAAAGTGCTGGACGAAGTGGTGGTGATCGGTTACGGTACCGCCAAACGTAAGGACATCACGACGGCCGTCAGTTCAGTCAGTACAGAGGACTTGGAGAAAATTCCTATTGTTTCCGCCGCTCAGGCGATGCAAGGTAAGGCAGCCGGTGTAACGGTGGTCAAACCGAACGGTCAGCCCGGAGCCGGATTAGTGGTGCGTGTCCGTGGTACCACATCTATGAATGCGAGCAACGACCCGCTGTACGTAGTGGACGGAGTGCCTATGACCGACATCGACTTTCTGGCTCCGAATGATATCGAGAGCATGCAGGTCTTGAAGGACGCTTCCTCCGCAGCCATCTACGGTAGCCGTGCTGCGAACGGTGTGATTATGATCACGACCAAGGCGGGACATGCGCGTGCAGAGAAAGTGAAAGTGGGCTTCACTATGTATGGCGGTTGGACCAACGTCGCCAAACGGATGGAGAGCCTGAACTTCGAGCAGTACAAAGAGTACTTGCATGACCTGGGTTCGAATGTGGTACTGCCGGACGGTCTGACAGACAAGACCAACTGGTTCGACGAGACTTACCACACCGGTTCGACGCAGAACTACCAGCTGAACGTGAGCGGTAGCACTGACCGCGTCAACTACTTCCTCTCCGGCGGTTACACGAACGAGACAGGTATCATCAACACGACCAAGTACTCGCGCTATAACTTCCGCTCTGCGCTGGATGTGGATGTGACCAAATGGCTCAATATAGGCGCTAACATAGCTTATGCGTACAGCGACAACGAGGGCGGTATCAGTACCGGTACGGGAGCGAACCGTGGCGGTTTGGTGCTTTCGGTTATCAACACCCCGACATACGCACCGATATATGACCCGGAGAACCCGAATTATTACTACACCAATTTCTATGGTGTGAGCAATATCACGCACCCGCTTGAGAATATCGAGCGCTATAAGAACCAGCATACCTTGCAGCACCGTCTGTTAGCGAGCGGAAAAGGTGTGTTCACCTTATATGATACAAAGAAATTCAACCGCGCAGACGAGTATACGCATGCGTTGAAATTTACCACCACCTTCACCGAGGACCTGCGTATTATCAACTATACCTCATTCCTCGACCCGGTCAAAACCTCTTGGGGCCGCACGCAGCGCGGTGAAGGAACGGATACGCGCAGTTTTGACCAAGTGACCATTTGGGACAATGTGCTGAACTACAACGGTCAGTTCGACAAACATAACCTCGACGTGATGCTCGGTTCGTCGTACACCAACTCGATGTACACGTGGGCGGGTATCTACGGCAGCCATTATGCCGACGGCACAATTGAGACGCTGAATGCCGCCAATAAGATTGACCCGGGCAGCACGCGCACTACGGCGTCCGCATGGGCTATCATGTCCGGCTTCGCCCGCGTAAGTTACAATTACGACAGCCGCTATCTTCTCTCCGCCAATTTCCGTGCCGACGGTTCGAGCAAGTTAGCTCCGGGCCACCGTTGGGGTTTCTTCCCCTCGTTCAGTGCCGCGTGGCGTATCTCTGGCGAGCAGTTTATGGAAGGCGTGACGTGGATTGACGACCTCAAACTCCGTGGCGGCTGGGGTCAGACCGGTAACCAGGCGGGTATAGGCGATTATGCCTACCTCGAGCGCTACAGCATCAACCGTCAAGACTGGTGGAAGACCGGCAACGAGAACGCCGTACCGACATACAGCCAGAGTTCGCTCCGCAACACCGACTTGACATGGGAGACCACCACGCAGACCAACGTAGGTCTCGATTGGACGTTGCTGCATAATCGTCTGAGTTTCACCTTCGACTGGTACTACAAATATACGACAAACATGCTGATGTGGGTGACCCTGCCTGCCGGTTCGGCAGCTGTCAGCTCCATCCAGCGCAACGAAGGCGAGATGAGCAACATGGGTGTGGAATTCAGCATCACGTCGCATAATTTCGTGCGCAAGAACTTCAAATGGGACACGCAGTTCAATATATCGCACAACAAGAACCGTCTGGAGAAACTGACAACGAGTCAGGTATATTACGACGCCAAAGTGACGGACGTGCTGGCTGAATACTGCGTGCGCAATACGCCGGGCATGCCTTTGGGTTCGTTCTTCGGATATAAGACCGGCGGTGTGGATCCCGAGACGGGTGAACTGATTTACCTCGACGTCAACGGCGATGGTGAGGTGACGGCGAACGACCGTACGTATATCGGCGACCCGAACCCGGACTTCACGTTCGGTATGACCAACACCTTCCATTTCTACGGTGTGAGCATCAGCTTCCTACTGCAAGGCTCGTACGGCAACGACATCTTCAACGCCAGCCGTATCGAGACCGAAGGTATGTATGACGCCAAGAACCAATCGACCCGCATCCTCGACCGCTGGCGCCGTCCGGGTATGGTGACCGCCATCCCGAAAGCCGGCTTCGACATGCGCGTGAGCGACTATTTCGTGGAGGACGGCAGTTATTTGCGTCTGAAAGATCTGACCATTAGTTATGAGTTCTCCGGTGAATGGATGAAGAAAATCGGTATGACGCGTCTGCAGCCGTATTTCTCGGCGCAGAACCTGTTCACGTTAACCAAATATCTGGGAATGGACCCGGAGGTGAACCAGAACGGCAACTCCGGTACGGTACAGGGACTTGACTATGGTACCTATCCGCAGACCCGCAGTTTCGTTTTCGGTATTAACATTGAATTCTAATGGAAAGGGCAAGAGTTATGAAAAAGCTATTCTATATAAGCATCCTTGCAACGATGGCGCTGTTTAGCGCGTGCAGTCTGGACCGTGACCCGATATCCGACCAGTCGGAACTGAATATCGGTTCGAGCGACACGGGTGACTCAGTACGTATTAAATTTAAGGACCGCGCGGCTATATACGCGGTATATAATGACCTGTATAACGTGATGCGCGACCGTCAGGAGCACTGGTATCTTGACTACCTGCTGTTCGGTGAGTCCCGTGCAGACAATGCGTATGCTGGCACGACCGGTGCCGAGGTGGTGCCTGTGGAGACGAATGCCCTGGATGCGTCCAACCCCGACATTGCACGTGACTGGGACCGCTATCTGGAGGATATCGCCAAAGCGAACGTAGTCATTACCAATATTGACTTGGTGCCGGACCCGGCTTTTTCCGAGAGCGAGCGCAAGCAATGGAAAGCGGAGGCACTCATCTTCCGCAGTATGATGATTTTCGACCTCGCGCACTGGTTCGGTAATATTCCGTTGAACCTGACCGAAGCACCGGACATCACTGCCGCCAATATCGAAGAGGTGTATCCGATTTATTTCCCGATGCCTGTGTCACAGGACTCTGCGTACAAGCGTGTACAGGAAGACCTGCTTGCAGCTATCCCGTATGCACCGGCACTCAACCCTGGCGACAAGACACGTCTGAGCAAGACGGTGGCATATGCGCTGTTGGCGAAATTGTATGCCGAACTCGGAATGTGGGATAAGGTAGTCGAATACTGCGACCTTGTCTTCGGCGACGGCATCCGTCTGGAGCCGAACTATGCGGACCTATGGGGCTACGACACCGACAAAGGTGACGCTGTGTTGCGTAACTCGGTAGAGTCGATTCTCGAGATGCAGTATTATGCCGGTAGCGGCAGCTGGGTGACATGGATGTACGGCCGCGATGCTGCAGACCCCGAGTCGAACTTCACCTGGGCGAAATGGATTACCCCGAGCCGCGACCTGATTGACGCGTTCGAGAAGGAAGGTGACAACATCCGCATGAACCAGACTATTGTCTGGGACCAATGCGCATGGAGCAATTACTATCCTGCCAACAACTATCCGTTCATGTACAAATGCCGTTCGGCGTATAACAGCATCATCAAACTGCGTGGCGCGGATATCCAATTGCTGAAAGCGGAAGCGTTGGCGCACAAGGGTAACCTCGCCAGTGCGGCTGATTTGGTCAACGAGATACGTGCCCGTGTCAGCTTGGCAGAGTTGCCTGCCTCCAAGACCAGTAGCGAGAGCGCGATGTTGGAATCGATTCTTAACGAGCGCCGTCTGGAGTTGGCACTGGAAGGTCAGCGTCTGTTCGACCTCATCCGTTTCGGCAAGTTGCTGGAGGTTATGAACGGCATCAACAGCCGCGACGAAGGACGTCTGCCGCAGGCGCGTCCGTTCGTTGAGGAGCACCGTCTCATGCCTATCCCGCAGACTGCGCTGGACAAGAACGCCAACCTGGTTCAAAACCCGGGATACTAAGCAAGGTGAAAAGTGAAAATTGAAATGTAAAAATTATGAAAAAGGTATTATATATAGCCTTGGCAGTGCTGCTGATGGCAGCGTGTCAACCCGAGCATTATCGGACGGTCTATCCGGCAGGCCAGCCAGAACTGAAGGCGACGATGCTCACACAAAGCGTGCTCTACGGAACCGACAGCGTGGCCTTCGATGTTGAGATCAACGAGACACAGACACCGTTGTCACAGCTCCAAGTGAAAGTGATGGTCGGTCTGCGCGTCGTAGCATCTGAAATGCTTCGTACACCCGATTTCCATTACCAGGCGCAACTGAAATATCCGGTGCCTTTCGGACCGAACATGCAGGAGAACGACGACGTAAAAGTCTATCTGACCGCCACGAACGTGGAAGGAACGGCAACGAATCTGATTCTGACAGGATGTACGGGCCGCCGTCCGGCGATGGAGACGATGTATATCATGCCGCCGACCATACAATACACCCTTATCGGCAAAGGCCAGCAGATGACCTATGACGAGGCAAACGGGGTCTTTGTGGCATATGATTTGCACTACCCGAAGTCGATAGAATGTCTATTGGCAGTGACCGGTACGAAGTTCGGTCGCGTTGATTGGAACACACCGGTATTCGGTATGCTCAATAACGAGCTCTCGCTCATCACCAGAGAGCAGTTCGAAGCCGAAGAGGCAAGTGCTATTGTGCTTGAGAACGACAATTTCGAGACCATCGACACGATTATCTTCAACCCTGTAACCTTCGAAATCACTATCGGCGGCAAGGTGGCGATGCCCGTATCGGCGCTGGATGTACAGACCGACCTGACGGAAGAACCGGCATATATAAGCTCGTCTTCGGCACGCAAAGACTACCGCGGTGCGAAGATATTCTTCGACAAGGACAGCGAAGTGGAAATAACCGGTGTGACCGACCTGTCGAAAGCATACAATCTCGATTGGATGGAGTACCTCGGCGGAAACAAAGTGAAGTTCCTTGGCGAGAAGGGCATGTACTACCTGTCGTACAAAGTGGCGGAGGACTACCTCGTGGTAGAACCGCTATACGAGCTGATAGCGCCGGATGTGATGTACGTGTGCGGTGTGGGCCTCGGCCAACCGTCTTGGACGCCTACGGCATCGAGCGGCTGGGGATTCGACAGCCCGAACCAGAATATGGTATGCCGACTCGTAGCGCCTAATACTTATCAGGTGACTGCCTACATGCTCAATGGCGAGAATGCCGACTATGACAACTACGGTTCGCTCAACTTCAAGTTCTTCCATCAGCATGGCTGGGGAGGTGAAGAAGCCGGCGGAGACTATGCTCAGCAAGGACTGACTATTGTTGGTGTAGGTCCGGACGGAATAACCAAGAAAGACGGTAGTACCGGTAATGAGAAAGGCAACTGGATTGCTACTTCCGACCCGGTTGACGGCGTCTATCGTATCACGCTCAACAAGAACAACATGACAACAACCTATGAGAAAATCAGATAATATGAAACGTACATTCTTTGTGTTATCCGTGCTATGCACGGTTCTGTCCTGCTGTAAAGACCCGAATACCAACCCCGGTACAGACCCCGAACCGGTGTCGCAGCATGACGTGATGACCTATATCACCACTGCGGACAACACGATGCATTTTGACAAGGTGGGCAAGAATTTCACCGACGGGCTGAACATGAACCCGGAAATTACGATGACCCTTGACCCCAACACCCGCTATCAGGAGTTCGACGGTTTCGGTGCTGCCATTACCGGCGCCAGCGCATACAACCTCAGCCGCATGCCGGCTGAGGCACGCGCCAAACTGCTCAAGGAGACGTTCAGCGTGGACGAGGGCATGGGCTATAGTTACGTCCGCGTGCCTATCGGCGGCTCGGATTTCAACGTCCACAGCAATTACGACTACACCTGCTGCGACGAGCAGGGGATCGAGCATTTCGCCCTCACTTCCGACGAGACGGACTATATCATCCCGATACTGAAGGAAATCCTGACCTACAATCCCAATCTGAAGGTGATGGGCTCACCCTGGAGCTGTCCGCGATGGATGAAAGTGAGCGATATCAACACCAAAGGCGCATACAATTCCTGGGTAGGCGGCTATCTCAACCCCGACTATTATCAGGACTATGCCACCTATTTCGTGAAATGGATTCAGGGCTTCGAGCAGGCAGGAGTGCCTGTTACGAGTGTGACGGTGGAGAACGAACCGCTGAACTGGGGTAACTCGATGTCGCTGTATATGCCCTGGCAGCAGGAGCGTGATTTCGTCAAGACTGCCCTCGGACCTGCCTTCGCAGCCAACGGCATCCAGACCAAGATCATTGTCTTCGATCATAACTACAACTACGACGGCAAAGAGGACCAGCAACGCTATCCTATTCGGATTTACAATGATTCCGAGGCGGCGAAGTATATTGACGGCGCTGCCTATCATAACTACGGCGGTTCGGCTACCGAATTAGAGTCCGTGCACCAGGCGGCACCGGAGAAGAACCTCTATTTCACCGAGGCGTCTATTGGTACGTGGAACAACGGACACGACATGAGCGTGTCGCTGCTCGACGAGATGAAATACACCTGTCTGGCGAACGTGACCCGTTGGTGCAAGACCGTCATCGTATGGAATTTCATGCTTGATGACCACAACGGCCCTCACGGCGGAGCCGGCGCATGTAACACCTGTTTCGGTGCGGTTGATGTATCGAGCGCGGACTATACGACGCTCACCAAACGCAGCCATTACTACGCCATCGGTCATCTGAGCAAGGCGTTCAAGACCGGCTCGACCCGCATCGGTGTCAAGGGCTACCAGCCGTCCAACGTGCTCGTCTGCGCAGCCGAGAACCCCGACGGCACCTATGGCGTCGTGCTGATGAACGAGAACAGCAACGGCTTGACGATGCAACTCGAGGCAGGGGAGCATTTCTTCAGCCTCACTCTGCCGGGAAGAAGCATTACAACGTGCGTGATTCCGAAATGAAAGGTGAAAATTGAAAAGTGAAAGGAAAAAAGTCGGAGTCGTAAGACTAACGACCAATAGTTAACTATTAAAAACAAAAACATTATGAAAAAATTATTTACTTTTGCAATCGCATTGATAGCAGCCATGTCTATCAATGCAACCGACTATTATTTCGCCGGTGCAGCAAACGGTTGGAGCAACAACAACGATGCTTGGAAGTTTGTTGAGGTAGAAGGTGTACTGACCCTTGAGGTGGCTGACCTCTACGGTGAATTCAAAATCACCGAGAACGGCGCATGGCACCCGCAGCACGGTGCTGCCGAGCAAGGTCAAGGTGTAGCGCTGAACGGAAGCTACAACCTCGTTAAGTGTGACGACAGCCAGGGTGAGGCAGATGCTCCGGCTAACTGTTCCATTATCATCCCGAATGAGGGTGATTGGCGCTACAAAGATGCCAAACTGACTCTGGACGCTTCGAACCCCGATGCGCTCGTTATCTCGCTCGTGGAAGGAACGCTGTATGACCACAGCGCAGCTCCCGTTTCCTACTATCTTGTAGGTGCATGCACGAACAACTGGAGTCTTTCTGACGCTATCGAGTTCGTGGACGTAGAAGGTGTGCTCACGGCTAATGTGCCCGACCTCAACGGCGGTTTCAAAATCATCTACGACCGCGCTTGGGGAACCGAGTATGCTTCCAACGGAGCCGGTGTCGTTTTGAACGAGGATTATACTCTCCAGTTAGGCGGCGCGAACATCAGTCTGGCGAACCCGTTCGGCGGCTATACCGATGCCGTACTAACCCTCACTATCAACGGTGACGACCGCGTACTCAAACTCGTGAGCGGTAATTTCTATGTAACCGAGAACGACTGGTTCATCCCGGGCACCAAACTCGGATGGAACTGCAACGAGGCCACTAAAATGGCGCCGGTAGCAGGTGAAGAGAACACTTATGAGATTCTGCTGGCAGAGTTCGGTCAGGACTTCAAGATTGTTTACGGCCAATGGGCGGTTGAGTTTGGTGCTGCGAAGGGTTCGGAAGACAAATGGTCAGTTAACACGCCGTTCACACTGGCAACACCGTGCGACAACGTGTATCCCGCTTCGGATGAGACCTACGAGGACGTGACGATAACGCTCGTGGTGGACTATGAGAACGTAGCCGCTACGCTCACTATCGCTTCTGAAGTTGCAGGTATTGAGACGATTCAACTCAACGCGAAATCCATCAAGCGCATCGAGAACGGCCAGGTGCTCGTTGAGCGCGAAGGCGTTCGTTACAACATGAACGGTATCAAACAATAAACCCGTTCCGGCTACGGGAGGCTGATCCCCTCCCGTGGTTTCTAAATACCGACCGCAATGCTATACACGCTTCTGCTGATACTGGGTCTGTCCCACCTTACCTTCTTCGGTTCGTCCGTATGCAACGGACAAGGAGCCGATGAAGTGGACCATGTAAAACATGGTTATGCTTGGCTGTACGCGCAGCTGCTGGGCGCACGCCATGAGGCGGACACTGCTGCGGGGGTGTATCTATACAGCAACACTTCGGTCAATGGCATCAACACCGTGCGTCATATGGAGCTGTTGCCGACGCATCTTTCCGAAGGTCCGGGCTTCGCGGTCATCGGACTTGGTTTAGGCAATGAAGGGTTGCACGGAGCTGCGGACCCGCAGGCGGTGTATGACCAATGGAAAACCAACATGCAGACCATTATCCGCATGGCGCAAGAGAAAGGCAAGGCAGTGATTGTTACCAATAATTACCCGAGGGGAGACTATAACCCGTCGGACTATAGTTATGTTAAGCGGATGAATCTTGAGATGCAGGAATGGGACGTGCCGACTGTCAATTTCCTCGGGGCACTGGACAACTGCGCCGGAGACGGACAGTGGGCTGTCGGTTTTCAGAACGGCGATGACATTTACCACCCGGGGCAGGCGGGATATGATGAAATGCTACATTCCTTTGTGCCGTCGCTTTTAGATGCTTTGGCTGCCGGTAAGCCCAAACCGGTACGTCAGACTGGCGAAGGAAGGAAGCTTGCCGAAGGCCAACGTCTCGTCTTCACGCCCGAGGACCAAGTACATTCCTTCACGCTCGCGTTTCGGGTGCGACATATCGGCGCGATGCAACTGGACCTGACAATCGACGAAGGGGTAGCGCCGGCTTTGCCGGATATGCCGGCGGATGAAAGATGGCATACGCTCGTGCTGTCGCATTACTACGCAGCCGGTAAGACCTATGTTTATTTGGACGGTGTGCAGCAAAGCGTGACGGACGGAAGTATGCTGCTGCAGCAAGCGGCTGTCGGCGGTCCTTGTGTCGTCAGCGACTTGCATTTCTGGCGTGCCGGTATGAATGCCGACGAGATAGCCGCATGGCATAACAACAAGATGCTCTGCTCCTCGCTCGAACTATACTGCCCACTCAATAACGGAAGCCTAATCAACCTTGCCCAATCGATGAATAACTCAAAATTTAAATAATACCATGAAACGTCTCACCTTCTTCCTTTCACTTTTCACCTTTCACCTTTCACTTTTCTCGTCTCCAGTCTATCTCAATCCCGAGGTACCGCTGGAGCAGCGCGTGGAGGATGCGCTCAGTCGAATGACGCTCAACGAGAAGATCGCTATCATCCATGCCCAGAGCAAGTTTTCCTCTCCTGGCGTGGCACGACTCGGTATTCCCGGATTATGGTGTACCGACGGCCCTCACGGCATACGTGCCGAGGTCAAATGGGACGAGTGGGACCAGGCAGGGTGGACCAACGATAGTTGCATGGCTTTCCCTACGCTCACCTGTCTCGCGGCTACGTGGAATACGGACATGTCGCTTCTCTATGGCCGGAGCATCGGCGAGGAAGCCCTCTACCGTGGCAAGAATGTGCTGCTCGGACCGGGTGTGAATATCTACCGCACACCCCTCAACGGACGTAATTTCGAGTACATGGGCGAGGACCCGTGTCTCTCCGCGACTATGGTCGTGCCATATGTCCTCGGCGTACAGCAGAACGGCGTGGCTACCTGCGTCAAACATTTTGCGCTCAATAACCAGGAGGACGGACGCCACGTCGTCAATGTCTCGCTCTCCGACCGTGCCCTCTACGAGATTTACCTGCCGGCTTTCAGGGCGGCCGTGCAGCAAGGCCACTCGTGGAGTATCATGGGCGCCTACAACCGTATCTGGGGACAGTATGCCTGCCATAACCACCGCCTGCTCGTCGATATACTGCGCTCTGAATGGGGTTTCGACGGAGCTGTCATCTCTGACTGGGGTGGGGTAAGTAATACCGACGAGGCCATCCGTAACGGCCTGGATCTGGAGTTCGGTTCTTGGACCGACGGACTGACCGAAGGACGCTCCAACTCCTACGATGCCTATTACCTCGCTATGCCCTATCTGGAGAAGATCCTGCGCGGAGAGGTCGGTACCAACGAACTGGACAATAAGGTGCGCAATGTGCTGCGGCTCATCTTCCGTACATCCATGAATCCGAATAAGGGCTTCGGTGCACTCTGCTCCGACGAACATGCGGCGGCGGCACGAGAGATAGCCGACGAAGGAATAGTACTCCTTAAGAATGCACCTGTCGGCAAGAAGAAAAGCGCGCAACCCGTCTTGCCTCTGACGCCTGACTCCAAGTCCATCCTTGTGGTCGGCGAGAATGCCATCAAGCAGATGACCGTCGGAGGTGGATCCAGTTCGCTCAAAGCCAAATATGAGATCTCACCCTTGCAGGGTATCCGCGAGCGGGCAGCCCTCAATAACGTGGAGGTGCGTTATGTGCGCGGCTACATAGGCGACGTAGGCGGTGAGTATAACGGTGTGACCACCGGACAGGACCTGAGCGACAACCGTACACCCGCCGAACTTACTGCCGAAGCCGTAGCTGCTGCGCGGGAAGCGGATGTCGTACTCTTCATTGGCGGACTCAACAAAGCCGAGCATCAGGACTCGGAAAGTGCCGACCGGCTCCAATACGGCTTGCCCTATGGACAGGACCAACTCATCGCAGAACTGGCCAAGGCCAACAGCCATTTGGCAGTCATCATCCTCAGCGGTAACGCTTACGCCATGCCGTGGCTCGACAATGTGCCTGCACTCGTCCAAGCGTGGTTCAATGGCTCCGAGACAGGCCACGCACTCGCCGACATCCTCTTTGGCGACGTCAACCCCTCCGGACACCTGCCTTTCACCATCATGCCTGCATTGGAGGACTATCCTGCCCATCAGTATGGCGCCATCGCTTATCCGGGCATCAACAACGAAGTGGAGTACAAAGAGGATCTCTTCGTCGGCTACCGCTATGCGGATCTCTACGGACAGAAGAAACCGCTCCGCTACACCACGCAAGGCAAGGACTACACCATCGTTCCGCCCAAGCATAAGCCTCTCTTTGCTTTCGGCCACGGACTCAGTTATACCTCGTTCGCGTTGAGCCAACCTGTGCAGAACGGCAATACCGTCCGCGTTACAGTCAAGAACACCGGCTCGCGTCCCGGTAAAGAGGTCGTACAACTCTATATAGCACCTGTCAAATCACAAGTGGCACGACCTGTCAAGGAACTCAAAGCCTTCCAAAAAGTGGCGCTCCAACCCGGTGAAGAGAAAGTGCTCACTTTCGCCCTCACCGACGATATGTTCCGCTACTTTGATGCCGATGCCCATCAGTGGGTCACCGACCCCGCACCCTGCCAAATCAGGATCGGTACCTCCTCAGCCAACACCCAAATAGCCAAATGAGAAAATGAGAAAATATATAAATATCTTTATATTCTTCCTTTTGGTAGCCGGATACGAGATCATGGAATCTATCATCCTCCAAGCGCTCTCTTTATAAATCACATCGCTACAAATGGAAATCGTTGATTTGTTGGAATATAGCGAACGGGCACAACTCAGGGAGTGGTTCGAGCGGAATGCGGCTTCGCAAAAGTGCTGCTGGGTTGCTATGTATCGCAGCAAGACGAAACCAGAAGGCCTGTGCTTGCCGTATCTCGATGTGGTGGAAGAGGCGCTCTGTTTTGGCTGGATCGACTCGACGCTCAAACGTCTGCCGGACGATCGCGGATATCGAAGGAGCGGAGAATATACAAAAGCCTCATCTGCTCGAAGCGATCTCCTATCGCTCCCTCGATAGAAGCAACTGGGCAGGATAACCAAAAAGCGTCCCGATTACTGAGGTGACCCCAAAAAGTTGGACGGATTATTAAATCTATTTGACTTGATTTTGAAAGTGAGTTCGGTATTGTACCGGGCTCATTTTCAATTTTAGTTTGATACGTTCGGTATTATAGTACCGGATGTACTGTTTCAATGCTGCCTTAAAATCCTCTATATCTTCCCAGCGATTAGGATATAGAAGCTCGTTCTTCATTAGACCGAAAAAGTTCTCCATCATTGCATTGTCCAGACAGTTTCCTTTACGCGACATACTTTGTATGATACCATGCTCACGCAGTAAGTACTGATAGCGCGTGTGCTGGTAGTGCCATCCCTGGTCAGAGTGTATGATCAGATCTCCCAGGTTCTGATGCTTGCGGAACGCTTTCTGCAACATATCCACTACCATCTTTAAGTCCGGATGATCAGAGATAACATAACTAATCACTTCTCCGTTCCACATGTCCAGTATAGGCGACAGGTAGCATTTCTTACCACGTATATCTACTTGCGTGACATCCGTCGTCCACTTTCTATTAGGCGCGTCCGCCTCAAAATCACGTTGTAGGACATTAGGCGCAACCTTGCCCACTTCTCCCTTATAGGAATGGTAACGTAATTTTGGCTTACGGGCATATAAGCCCATTTCATTCATCAGCTTGGCAACCGTCTTATGATTTACATTATGCCTTTCTTTGCGTAGTTGCATATATACTCGCCGGTAGCCATAACGGCCTTTGTTCTTTTCAAAGATACGTGCTATCTCTTTACGCAAATCCGCGTATTTATCTGGACGTTCTTTGACATTATAATAGTACGTGGCACGCTTCATCCTACTAACCAAGAGTAAATCCTCAAGGCTATGTTCCGGCCTTAATGACTGGATGACTAGGGATTTGTCTTTTTTGCTAGACGTTCCCTTTCTGTCACTAAGGCCTTCAATTTTTTTAAGTAGGCATTCTCAGCACGGAGTAACTCGTTCTCACGTTGGAGTTTCTCTAGTTCTGTAACTGGTTCTTTCTTCTTTGGACGTCCCATACCTAAGTGACCTTTTCCTATTGGTTTTATATCGCGCAAAGCATCATATCCACCCTTACGGTACATAGCAGACCAGCGTTGTACCGCGGTGCGTCCTACATGATACTCTGCGCAAATTTTGTGCAAAGGTACACCTTTTTCTGCATATTCACAAACAATTTTGCACTTTTCTGCAAAATCAGCATGTTTCATTGGGCGTTTTAGTAAACCTATAGGACCTTCTGCTTGATAGCGAGCGAACCATACTCTTACATCGTTAGGTTCAATCCCCATTTGACGACCAACCGCTTTAGGTGCATAACCTTCTAAACATTTTTTTACAGCTAACAGCCGTTCTTCAATTGAATGTTTCTTATACATAAAATAAACCCCAAAAGTTTTTTGTCTAACTTTCGGGGTTCATTTCAGA